>ENA-OWOF01000187-OWOF01000187.1-gut-metagenome-genome-assembly--contig:-NODE-187-length-26323-cov-12.995237_pt1 | contig 26323 bp, 29 predicted proteins | sample MGYA00248255_ERZ651790 | MGnify/ENA primary metagenome ERZ651790 (study PRJEB26908, sample SAMEA4031711) | gut metagenome | biome: gut; feature: normal infant; material: stool | place: China | collected...
GTAGGCAGCAACGTTACCGACTTTAAAACCAATGTGGATTTCACACCACTGGGCGGAAATTTTTCAAATATTACCATTGACCTGTCCGAATGTACCAACTACGACAACAAGGGTACCTCCACCATTGGTGCTACCAGCGGTGACCTGGATGGTCTGGGAACCGGACGTCGTCTGGGAGATATGATCGGTGTATCCATTCAGAAGGATGGTATGATCTACGCAAGCTATGACAACGGCATGACCAAACTGTTAGGCCAGATCGCTACCGCAGCATTTGCCAATGCTTCCGGTCTGGAGAAGGAAGGAGACAACCTCTATTCCGCAACACTGAATTCCGGTGAATTCGATGGTATCGGCGTAGATATCACTGCAGGCGGCGGATACATGTCTACCGGCCAGCTGGAGATGAGTAACGTGGATTTGTCTTCCGAGTTTACCGAGATGATCACCACACAGAGAGGTTTCCAGGCGAACAGCCGTATCATTACGGTATCCGATACACTGCTTGAGGAACTGACCAATCTGAAGCGTTAAGAAATCGTAAAAAATAATTTGACTGCATAAAGGGATAGGATAGAAACCTGTCCCTTTTGCGTATATAAAACATCAAGGGAAAAAAGTACTATGCCATAGCAGGAAACCTGTCAGATACGAAGGGCAGAGAAGGAGGAAACAATATGATCGAAGTCACGAAGATCAATGGAGTCAGGGTATTGGTGAATCCGGACCTGATCGAACTGGTGGAGGAGACCCCGGATACAGTGCTGACACTGACCACTGGAAAAAAAATTATTGTAAAAGAAAGTAGACAAGAAATAAAAAATCTTGTAATATTATACAGAAAGGATATTTTTGCAAGATAATGCAGAATGTCAGGTGATTTAAGTGGATATAGCATCTTTAGCCGGTATATTGCTGGCATTATTCATGTTGGTATTTGGTATCATAAGTTCCGCAGGTGTGGGAGGATTCGGTGAATATCTGGATCCAGCTTCTGCGATCATCACCTTTGGCGGAGCTTTTTCCTGTACTCTCATGTCCATGAGTCTGCAGAATTACATAGCTGGTTTGAAATCTTTCACACTGATCTTCAAAGCGCCCACACTGAATACTTCGGATATGATCGGTAAGATCATAGAGCTTTCCAATGTGGCACGTAAGGAAGGTCTGCTTTCGTTGGAAGAAGCAGCAGCCGACCTGGATGACCCTTTTCTGAAGAAAGGAATTCTTTTGATCGTCGATGGAACCGATCCTGAATTGGTACGTGCGATTATGGAGACGGAGCTGGTCAGCGTGGAGGGTAGACATAAAGATACGATTGGCTTCTGGGATACACTGGCATCCATGGGTCCTGCCTGGGGTATGATCGGTACCCTGATTGGTCTGGTAGATATGCTGTATCATATGGATGATCCGTCCACACTGGGACCTGCTATGGCGGTTGCACTGATCACTACATTGTACGGATCCCTGCTGGCTAACTGGATCTGTATACCGGTGTCCAATAAATTAAAAGCGGATAATGCGATAGAAATGCAGCAGAAGGAAGTTATGATCGAGGGCCTTTTGTCCATACAGGCAGGAGAGAATCCCCGTGTCATTGAAGAAAAATTAAAATCGTTCCTTCCTCCGAAGGATAGAACAAGTGAAGATGATGAAGCGGAAGCAGGGGGTGAAGCTTAATGGCAAAGCGTAAGCCAGAAGATCCACCGGCAGGATTACCGGCATGGATGGCGACGTTCAGTGACCTGATGAATTTGCTGCTGTGCTTCTTTGTCATGCTGTTTTCCATGTCATCTATTGATGCCAATAAATGGAATGCAATGGCTGCGGCAATGTCTAACAGTGCTTTTAGTATTTTTAACGCCGGCTCTACGGCCATCGGTGAGGGAATACTGATCAGTAACGGCGTCAGCCAATTGAACGATCTCGATGAATATATCAGTAATGCCGGAAGAAATGCAGACAGCGAGACGGATTCCGACAATTACGAAAAATATGAAAGTGCAGCCGCTCTGGAAGAGGCTCTGAATGAGAAGAACCTGCAAAGTAATGAAGAACTTTCCGAGACAGTGCAGGAAGCAATAGATGAAAATAGTCTGGCAGATCAGGTCAATGTATCTTTTACGGCACAGTATGTACAACTGTCCATGAAAGGCGCGCTGCTATTTGATTCGGGCAGTGCAGTACTGAAGGATCAGTCCAAACCGGTACTGGATAAAGTGGGCGTGATCTTAGAACGTTACGGCAGTGATGCTGTGATCGAGATCGAAGGGCATACAGATAATGTTCCCATCCACAACTCCAAATTTGCAGATAATGAGGAACTGAGCAGCGCCAGAGCATTGTCGGTGTTCTACTATCTGGTAGAGAATACTTCTCTGGATCCTTCTAACTTAAGACATGCAGGAATGGGGGATCGTACTCCGGTAGCCGATAACTCTACCGATGAGGGGCGCAGCAAAAACAGACGTGTAGAGATCAGAATATATAATCCTTCCGCAGTAAATTAATACGGAGAGGGAAAGGAAGTATAAAAAAATGAAGAAAAACCTGATGACGGTGCTGATCCTGGCATTACTGATCGTGAATATCGTATTGACCAGTGTCATGCTGGTAAGTATTGTAGGCACCAATAAAAAAACCGCGCAGCTGGTGGATAATATCACTACAGCCATGAATCTGGAATTGACGGTACCCGGGGCGGAGAGCACAGCAAATGTGTCTCTTACCGATACGGAAGTATATAACATTTCCGATACAATGACGATTCCGTTAAAGAGTGAGGCAGGTGCCAAGCAGGATTACATCATGTTCGATGTATCTTTGTCCATCAATAAGAAGAGCAAAGATTATAAGACCTACGGAAGCAGCGATACCTTGTCCGGTTATGAAAATCTGATCAAGGATGCCATTACGGCTACTGTCTCCGCACATACAGAAGAAGAGTGCAGTGAGGACATGGAAGGGTTGAAAGAAGAAATCTTGAAATCCATCCAGGATCTGTTCCAATCCGACTTCATCTATAAGGTCGCAATCAGCGGAGTGAAATTTGGCTGATGAGACACAAAAAATAAGATGACAGGAGGTGAGGACCTGTGAGCGATATACTTTCGCAAAACGAAATTGACGCCCTTCTGAAGCAGTTGTCGGAAGGGGATCTGGACATGAACCAGATCCAGGGCGAGGATGAAAAACAGGTCAAGAATTACGACTTCAGCCGTCCTACCAAGTTTTCCAAAGAGCATTTAAGGACATTAGAGATCATATTTGAACATTACAGCCGTCTGATCTCCACGAACCTTCCGGTATATCTGCGCAAAAATGTGCAGGTAACGGTGGCAAGTTCAGAAACGGTTACATTCAGTGAATTCTCCAATGCACTGTCGAATCCGTCAGTACTTGGTATTGTTAATTTCACGCCGCTTAACGGCAATATTATTATAGAGATCGCAACAAACCTGTGCTATGCCATGCTGGACCGTATGTTGGGAGGCAGTGGACAGCCTTTGGAAAAAAGCAGAGATTTCTCGGACATAGAGCTGACAATTTTACAGAAGCTTCTGGTTATGTTTACTCAGCTCCTGCGGGAACCCTGGAAAAATGTTCTTGAGATCTCACCGGTCTTAAGCCGGTTGGAGACGAATCCCCAGTTCGCACAGGTGATCGCACCCAGCGACATGATCGCCATCGTGACTTTGAATATGAAGATCGGGGATGTCGAAGGAATGATAAATATCTGTCTTCCTTTCTTTACGCTGGAAGATGTGATGGATAAACTGAACACCAAATACTGGTTCTCCACAATGCAGGAGAATCATGATGAACACTACGAGGAATACATTGAGTCCATGATCCGCAGAGTGGATGTTCCCATTAAGGCCGTGTTGGGTAAGAGCACGATCTCAGTGAATGACTTCCTGAATCTGCAGGTGGGCGACTGTATCAGACTGGATTCCAGGGTCGATGCCGACATGGATGTGTATGTTGGTAATATCAGGAAGTTCACGGCATTGCCCGGCACGGAGAGAGACTCGTATGCTGTTCAGATCACATCGGTGATCAGAGAGGAGGAGTAACGATGGATGGGATGTTATCTCAGGATGAGATAAATGCCCTGCTGCAAGGCATGGATCTGTCGGACACTGCGGATGGCAGTGACGCGGCGGCACCTGCACCGGAGAGCAGCACGGCTGACAATAATGATAATGGAAATGTGACAGACACGAAACCGACAATCGAAGACGGAGAGGTACTGACTGATGTGGAGAAGGATGCCATCGGTGAAGTCGCCAATATCAGTATGGGTTCTTCCGCCACTACATTATATTCGCTGGTTAACCGCAAAGTAAATATTACCACACCGGTGGTTACACTGGCTACATGGAAAACTTTGCTGGATAGTTACGAAAAGCCCTGTGTATTTATTCAGATCAAATATACCCAGGGACTGGACGGTACCAATATTCTGGTGCTGAAGGAACATGATGTCAAGGTGATCACTGATCTGATGATGGGCGGTGACGGCACCAATACAGACGGAGAACTGGGAGAACTGCATCTGAGTGCGATCTCTGAAGCTATGAATCAGATGATGGGATCTGCAGCGACTTCACTTTCCACGCTGCTGCAGACGGTCATTGATATCAGCCCGCCTGAGTCGTCTCTTTTCGATCTGACGGAAGTAAAGGACGGCAAAGAAATCTCTCCGTTCCTTGGTGGCACTTTTGTAAAGATCGCGTTCCGAATGCAGATCGATGATCTGGTGGACAGTACCATTATGCAGCTGTATCCGATCGACTTTGCGAAAAAGTTAGTGGAGACATTTATCAATACCCAGATGAGCAGCCTGGATGGAACAGCGGAAGAGCAGTCCGCGCAGGTAAAGGACAGTGCACCCACACAAAATATGCAGGGTAGTGCCGCTATGGCAGACAGAACGGATCATATGACCCAGTCTGGTATGGATGGCATGGGACAGCAGGGTTCCGTGAATATGAACGGTGTGAACCAGATGGGTAATATGGGCATGAACCAGATGGGCAGCACCCCCATGGGTATGAACGGTATGAACCAAATGGGCGGCATGGACATGAGTCAGATGGGTATGAACCAGATGGGCATGAACCAAATGGGCAACATGAATGGCATGAACCAAATGGGCAACACCCCTATGGGTATGAATGGCATGAACCAAATGGGTAACATGAATGGCATGAACCAGATGGGTAACATGAATGGCATGGGCATGATGAATCAGATGGGCATGATGGGAATGCCTGGACAGAATGTACAGAATGTGAATGTACAGCCCGCGCAGTTCCAGAGCTTTTCCAATGATAATACGGGAATGACGGGGCAGGAGAACATTGGCCTGATCAAAGATGTACCTTTGGAGGTAACTGTAGAGCTCGGAAGGACGACAAAGTCCATATCTGATATTCTGGACTTCTCGCCGGGAACGATCATAGAGCTCGACCGTATCGCCGGAGAACCGATCGATGTATTGGTGAATGGCAAGTTCGTTGCCAAGGGCGAAGTGGTTGTGATCGAAGAGAGCTTTGGCGTAAGAATTACGGAGATCATAAAATAAGCAGAGAATAGACCAAATAAACGGAGGAAAAATTAATGGCTAAGAATATTTTAATCTGTGATGATGCAGCATTCATGAGGATGATGATCAAGGACATCCTGACCAAAAACGGATATAATGTTGCCGGAGAAGCAGAGAACGGACTGAAGGCTGTGGAGAAGTTCAAGGAAGTAAATCCCGACCTGGTACTTATGGATATTACCATGCCGGAGATGGATGGCATCCAGGCACTGAAGGAGATCAAAAAGATCGACGGAGGTGCGAAGGTGATCATGTGTTCCGCAATGGGTCAGCAGGCGATGGTTATCGAGTCCATTCAGGCAGGTGCCAAAGACTTTATCGTAAAACCTTTCCAGGCAGAACGTGTTATCGAAGCAGTGAAAAAGGTAGTGGGTTAATGATCATACTCACCGGAAAAGCAGACAGTTATGCCCAATTTATTACAGTACTGCTGATCTTCGTGGCAGTACTGGCGGTAACCGCATGGGTGACAAAATGGATCGCAGGATACCAGAAAAAACAGGGAGCGGACAGCAATATTGAAGTAAGAGAGACCGTCCGGATCGCCAACAATAAATACATTCAGCTGATCCGGGTCGGAGAGACCTATTTCGCTGTTGCAGTCTGCAAGGATACTGTGACGACTCTGGGAGAGATTCCGGCAGAACAACTAAAGGACATGGCAACATTGGAAAATACTTCCGGCTTCCGGGAGATATTGGAACGTGCGGCGAAGAAAGAGAATGAAGAGAAAGATCATTGATTTTGATTCCGACAGAAAATTAAAGATGGTTATTTATATGGTATGCCTGCTGGTCACGGTGGGCATATTGTGTATTTGCACCCCGGTGAAGGTACATGCGACAGAGCGTCATCTGACGGGAGATACAGAGGTATCTACCGTGATCAATCCGGCGGGAACGGCTACCACACCGGAAGAGGTGGGAAGCCTGAACACTGCGAATACGGTCAGCATTACTTACAATAACGGTAACGGACAGATCAACGGAGCACTACGGATTCTTATCACTCTGACACTGATCGCACTGGCTCCGACTATCATCATCATGATGACCTCTTTTACGAGGATCATTATTGTGTTGCATTTTACCAGATCTGCCCTGAATACGCAGACAGCACCACCGAACCAGATTCTGATCGGTCTTGCACTGATCCTGACATTTTTTATTATGGAGCCTACCATTACCAGAATCAATGAAGAAGCGATACAGCCTTTTGAGGAAGGCACTATAGACCAGAGCGAAGCTTTGGAAAAAGGTATGGCACCTTTGCGGGAATTTATGTATCCCCAGACACAGGTGAAAGATGTGGAACTGTTCATGGATATTGCAGGACTTAAGTGGGATGGAACACTGGATGACATTCCCAATTCCGTGTTGGTTCCCAGCTTTATGATCAGTGAGCTTCGGACTGCGTTCTGGATCGGATTTATGATCTATATTCCTTTTATCGTGATCGATATGGTAGTTGCATCCACGTTGATGAGCATGGGTATGATGATGCTACCGCCTACGACGATCTCCATGCCCTTCAAAATACTGTTATTTGTTCTCGCTGACGGCTGGGCACTGATCATAGGACAGCTGGTGCAGACATTCTATTAACCGGGAGATGAGGTTTTGTTATGACGATTGATGCAGTATCGGAAATGACAAATAATGCGTTATATGTGATCATCAAGGTATCCCTTCCTGTGCTTTTAGTGTCATTGATCGTTGGTCTGGTCATCAGTATTTTCCAGACAGTGACATCCATTCAGGAACAGACACTGACATTTGTACCCAAGATCATTGCAATATTTCTGACACTTGTCCTGTTGGGAAGCTGGATGATGAATATCATGGTGGAATACACCGTGCAACTCTGGTCAAGCTTCAGCCAGTATGTACACAGGTGATGGGATGACTACATGATAGATTTTTCGTTTTCCATATACGATCTTGAATATTTTCTACTGATTTTTGTCCGGGTATCCTGCTTTGTGTATATCGCTCCCTATTTCGGAATGAATGATACACCTGCCAGGATACGGATCGGTATCAGCGCATTTACGGCAATTCTGCTCTATGAGACACTGACACCGGTGGATGCAGTGGTGTTTGACACGGTAATGGAATATGCCGTGATTGTTATGAAAGAGGCAATCGCCGGTCTGCTGATCGGCTTTGGCGCAAATATCTGTATGGCGATCGTTAATTTTGCCGGTTCGATCGCGGATATGGAGACAGGACTTTCCATGGCGACACTGATGGATCCGGCGACCAGAGAGAGTACCAGTATTACCGGTGTACTGTATCAGTATTCATTTATGCTGATGCTGATCGCTTCCGGAATGTACCGTTACCTGTTCGGGGCACTGGCAGACAGCTTTGTGCTGATCCCGGTGAACGGCATGGTGTTCCACGCAGACAGCCTGTTACAGTCCATGATCGAATTTATGAATGACTATATCATGATCGGCTTTCGCATTGTATTGCCGATTTTTTGTGCAACATTATTACTGAATGCGATCTTAGGTGTACTGGCGAAAGTATCGCCGCAGATGAACATGTTTGCAGTCGGCATTCAGCTGAAAGTGCTGACGGGACTGGCAGCAATGTTTCTGACAGCGGGAATGCTGCCGGGAGCAGCGGATTTTGTCTATCAGGAGATGAAGAAGATGGTGGTGTCCTTTATCGGAGGTATGATGTGAGCTTAGAATACAATCTGCAATTCTTTGCCGCAGAGGGACAGGGCGGAGAGAAAACAGAACCTGCTACCGAGAAAAAGCTGACAGATGCCAGAAAAGAAGGTCAGGTAGCAAAAAGCCGTGAGATCGCCAACGGACTGGGACTCCTTGCTGTGTTTCTGGTATTGAAACTATGGGTGGGACACATGGGCTACCAGTTCATAAATGTGTTTTCTGCGATTTATGAAAAGATTCCGGAAGTCGTAACCTTCTGGCACGGAAATATGCCACAGACGGATGCAAATATTGCATTTCGTGATATGATGCTGGAATCGGTGATCATTATGGCACCGATATTACTGATAGGTTTTGCGGTAGCCTTTTTAAGTGATGTGGTGCAGGTGGGATGGCATCCCACGGGCAAACCGATGCAACCCAAATTCTCCAAACTGAGTCCGGTCTCCGGATTCAAGAGGATCTTTTCCGTTAATTCCGTGGTGGAGCTGATCAAATCTTTGCTGAGGATTGGACTAATCATATACATATGCTATAATTACCTGAAGGACAAATGGCCGATACTGTATACCTTATATGACATGGATCTGACCCAGGCGATCGCTCTGATCGGCGAGACAGTGACAGACTTAGGTATCCGGATCTCCTTGATCTACATGATCATTGCTGCGGCGGACTTCATCTATCAGAAGTACAAGTTCAGTAAGGACATGCGGATGACCAAACAGGAGATTAAAGAAGAATATAAACAGCAGGAAGGTGACCCGCAGGTCAAAGGACGTATCCGGCAGAAGATGCGGGAAGTATCCCAGCGGAGAATGATGCAGAACCTTCCCCAGGCGGATGTGGTCATCACCAACCCCACCCATTATGCGGTTGCTATAAAATACGATCCCGAGGTGGCGGAGGCCCCTATTGTGATCGCCAAAGGTGCGGACAATCTGGCAGCTAAGATCAAAGAGATTGCCAGAGAGCATAAGATTGAAATAGTAGAGAATAAACCACTTGCGAGAATGCTGTATGCAAATGTGGATGTGGGACAGGCTGTGCCGCCGGAATTATATCAGGCGGTGGCGGAGGTTCTGGCATTTGTATATCATCTGCAGGGAAAAGTATAGAAAAATATTAAGATTAGAAAACACACAGACAGAAAGGAGGTAAGGCACAGATGAAAATAAAAAAAGCGGATGTGGGGGTAGCACTCTACATTATGGCGGCGATCATCATGTTTATTGTGCCGATTCCTTCCTGGCTTCTGGATATTCTGCTGGCTATCAATATTTCCATTGCGCTGACTGTATTATTTGCCACAATGTTCAGCAAGGAAGTACTGGATATGTCTTTTTTCCCGACAATGCTTCTGTTCACCACGATCTTCCGTATTGCGCTGAACACATCCTCTACCCGTCTGATCTTACGAGACGGTAATGCGGGTAATGTCGTGGAGACTTTCGGTGAGTTCGTAGGCGGCGGTGACCTGGTCATCGGTGTTATTATCTTCATTATCCTGATCCTGATCCAGTTCATGGTCATCAATAAAGGTTCTGAACGTGTATCCGAGGTAACGGCGAGATTTACCCTGGATGCCATGCCCGGTAAACAGATGGCAATCGATGCCGATCTGAATACAGGAGCGATCACGGATGCGGAAGCAAAGAGACGCAGAGAGAAGATCCAGGAGGAAGCAAGCTTTTTCGGTTCCATGGATGGTGCCGTGAAATACGTAAAAGGAGACGCAGTAGCGGGTCTTCTGATCACAACCATCAATATCGTGGGCGGTATTGTCATGGGAGTGACGAGACAGGGCATGGATATCACCGCAGCTCTGAATAAATACGCGATCCTAACCATCGGTGACGGTCTGGTGAGCCAGATCCCCTCACTGTTGATCTCTCTGTCCACCGGTATCCTGGTGACCAAAGGAAGTAAGGACGCAGATTTCGGAACCACACTGGTCAGCCAGTTATTCGGTGTGCCGAAGGCACTGTATCTGGTAGGAGCCATGCTGGCGATCCTTGGATTTGTGACACAGTTAAATACGATCCTGTTCGTGGGACTGGGACTGGTATTTATCATTGTGGCCAGAAATATCGAGGGAACTATCGAGACAGCCAAGATTGAGCAGGAGGTAGACAGTGAAGAGGCTGCGGCGGAAGAAATCAGGCAGCCGGAGAATGTCAACAGCCTGTTGCAGGTGGATCCTATCGAGTTGGAATTCGGCTACGGTATCATTCCGTTAGCGGATGTTAATCAGGGGGGCGACCTGTTAGACCGTGTTGTTATGATACGAAGACAGATCGCATTGGAACTTGGTACAGTGGTGCCGATCATCCGACTGCGTGATAACATTCAGCTGAATCCGAACCAGTATATTATCAAGATTAAGGGAATTCAGGTTAGCGAAGGCGAGATCCTGTTTGACCATTATATGGCGATGAACCCCGGATACGTAGAAGAGGAGATCACGGGTATTCCTACTTTTGAGCCCTCCTTTCATCTGCCGGCGATCTGGATCACGGAGGGACAGAGAGAGCGTGCGGAGAGCCTGGGCTACACCGTAGTGGATCCGCCTTCCATTATTGCCACGCATCTGACGGAGATCATCCGCCAGCATATCGCAGAATTACTAACCAGACAAGATGTTCAGAACCTGATCAACAATGTCAAGGAGAACAATCCTTCTCTGGTGGACGAACTGGTACCGAAGCTGCTTGGGCTCGGTGAGATTCAGAAAGTACTGCAGAATCTCTTAAAAGAGGGTATTTCCATACGAGATCTGCTGACGATTTTAGAGACATTGGCGGATTATGCACCGACGACGAGAGATACGGATATTCTTACGGAGTATGTCAGACAGAGTCTGAAGAGAGCAATTTCCACAAAATATTTTCCTTCTCATGAGACTACCAGTGTATTGACGCTGGATCCGAAGATCGAGCAGGAGGTGATGGGAAGCGTAAAGCAGACGGAGACGGGAGCTTTCTTAAATCTAGATCCTGCCAGAAGCAAAGCCATCCTGAATGCGGTGGGAGAGGAGATCAAAAAACTGGAAAATATGGGAAAAACTCCCATTATTATGACATCTCCCATTGTAAGAATGTATTTTAAACGACTGACGGAAGATTACTATCCGGATCTGGTCGTGGTATCCTACAATGAAGTGGAATCCAATGTGGAATTACAGTCTGTGGGAATGGTCACAGCCTGAGAACAGGTACAGTGAACCGCCACAGGAGCCAGGGATAGTGTGAAAAATAAAAAGGAACCGTCTGCGGAATGGAGAGTAGTATGATAATCAAAAAATTTACGGGGAAGACAGAAGCGGAAGCCACAGAGGCTGCGAAAAAGGAACTGGGAAGTACCCTTGTGATCATGAATGTGCGTGAGGTAAAAAAGAAAGGATTGTTTGCTTTCCTGTTACCGAAGCAGATAGAGGTTACCGCGGCACTGGAGGAGGAAGCACCGGCGAGACCGCAATACGGCAGCATACTCCGGACAGCAGCGGATAAGGAGATCCGGACGGAGCAACAGAATCTGTTAGCAAAAAACAGCACAGAGAACATCGAAAAAAAGCTGGATAGTTTACAGACGCTGCTGGAGAGCCAGTTAAATAACAGACAGTCCGAAAAAGAAGAATCCGCAAAGACGCAGGATGTACCGGATGCCGAAGAAAAAGAGGATAAGACCCAAGATATGGCTGCTGCGGAGAAAAAGGAAGAAGAGGAAAATCCCGAACAGGATAAATTCATACGACTTCTGTATAATAAGATGCTGGACAATGAAATGGATGAAAAATATGTCAACAGCATTCTGGAAGATGCTTCGAAGACGAAAAAAGCAGATCTGCCATTTGACTATCTGTTGGCAAATATCTATCAGAAGATGGTACTCAAATTCGGAAAATCCGAAGGAATCACTCCATCGCAAGAGGGCCCCAGAATCGTACTGTTCATCGGACCTACGGGAGTGGGCAAGACGACTACCATAGCGAAGCTTGCCGGTAGATATTGTGTGGAAGAGAAAAAGAAAGTGGCACTTTTGACGGCAGACACTTACCGTATTGCTGCAGCGGAACAGCTCAGAACCTATGCAAATATTTTAGAGACTCCGTTTCGGATCATCTATACCCCGGAGGAGCTGCAGGCAGCGGTGGATGATTATTGGGACTGTGATTATATTTTTATAGATACAGCGGGGAGATCACATCAGAATACGGATCAACTGGAGAAAATGAAGGAAATGGTGGCAGCACTGAAGAGACCGGAAAGTTATCAGGTATTTTTGGTTTTAAGTGCAACTACCAAATACAGGGATCTTCAGAAGATCGCGGATTGTTACGGTAAGATCGCAGACTTTGAGCTGATCTTTACCAAGTTGGATGAAACAGAGGCAGTGGGGAATCTGCTGAATATGAAGCTTTATACCGATGCGCCGATCGCTTATGTGACCTGCGGACAGAATGTTCCGGACGATATGGAAGCATTCAATCCACAGAAGACAGTAAAGCAGATCCTTGGCGGAAAGGAATAAGCTTTTACAGAAAGGCGCGGGAAAATGGATCAGGCGGAACAGTTAAGGATCATTAAAGCAAATCAGCAGATACGACCTACTGCAAGAGTCATTACCGTCACCTCCGGCAAGGGAGGTGTCGGAAAATCCAATATGTCCATCAATCTGGCAATTCAATTCCGTAAAATGGGGAAACGAGTGATCATTCTGGATGCGGACTTCGGACTGGCTAACATTGAGATCATGTTCGGAGCGGTACCGAAGCACAATCTGTGTGATCTGGTCTATGAGGGCAAGAGCATCAGTGACATCATTACCTGGGGGCCCATGGAGGTAGGCTTTATCTCCGGTGGCTCGGGAATCGCCGGCATGTCGAACCTGGGGCGGGATGCGCTGACCTGCATCATACAGAATCTGGCCGAGTTGGATGCCATAACAGATTTGATCATTGTGGATACCGGTGCAGGAATCTCGGAAAGTGTGCTGGAATTTTTAGTAGCCAGCGGAGAAGTACTTCTGGTGACCACGCCGGAACCGACTTCTATCACAGACTCTTATTCGTTATTGAAGGCTTTGTACAGACATCCGAGGTTCGAGGAAGATTATACCAAGGTCAAAATGGTAGCCAACCGGGTGGATAATGTGAAGGAAGGACAGATATTGTTCGATAAACTGAATGCGGTAGTCACCAGATACCTAAAGACTCCTATGGAATATCTGGGATGTGTGCCGCAGGATCCGCAGGTCGTGCAGGCGGTGATGCAGCAGGTACCGGTATCCATACAGAACCCTGGGGCAAAATCCAGTCAGGCATATGAGCGGATCGCGCGAAGACTGTGCGACAAGACACAGGAGGAGCAGAAAAGACGCGGAATGGCAGCTTTTTTCTCACACATTATAGGAACCAGGAATGGGGCTGCAAAACAATCCAGATAAGTGAGGTATAAAAATATGTTGTCCAGATTTGTGGAAGAAGGATCCAAAGTAGAGCTTCGGGCGCTGGAACATGGATTGGGAGAATCCGGAGCCGAAAATACGACAAAGGTTTACCAGAGCCGTGTACTGCAGATCCTATCGGAGGATACACTGGAGATTTCCATGCCAATGGAACAGACCAGACTGATCCTTCTGCCGGTGGAGAGCGAATATGATATGGTGTTTTTTGAGGAGAACAGCCTGTATCAGTGTTTTGCCAGAATAGTGGACCGTTATAAGAGCAACAATGTCTACGTGTTGGTAATGGAGCTGACCAGCAATCTCAGAAAATATCAGCGAAGAGAATACTACCGTTTCAGCTGTGCTCTGGACATGTGTGCCAGGAATCTGGAGGAGGAAGAAATCGAGGCACTGGAGAAGAATTCTCCCTATGAATTACAGCCGGGACTTCCCTTAAAGCATAGTATTATTGTAGATATCAGCGGTGGTGGGTTACGGTTCATGTCAACGCAGAGATACGAACCGGGCAGCCTGATCCTGTGCAGTTATCATTTGCTCACGAAGGACGGTGAGAGAAAAAAATACGATGTGGTAGGTAAGGTGCTGGAGGTACGGGAACTGGAGAAAAGAAAGGGAACCTTTGAACACAGAGTCCAGTACTACAATCTGGATGTGAATATCCGGGAAGAGATCATACGTTTTATATTTGAAGAAGAGCGTAAGAGCCGCAAAAAGGAGAGAATGAATTAATGCCGAAAAAAATACTGCTTGTAGATGACTCTGCACTTATGAGAAGAGTGCTGTGTGATATAATAGATTCAGACATAAGATTCCAGGTGACTGACAGAGCAAAAGACGGATTGGAAGCCTTTGATCTGTTGAGCAGAAACAGCTATGATGCGGTAGTCCTGGATGTAAATATGCCGCGAATGAACGGATTGCAGTTGTTACAGGAACTGCGGAAATACAAGATTCCGGCACGAGTGATGATGGCGAGTACCGACACAAAGGAAGGAGCCAGAACCACTCTGGATGCTCTGGAACTGGGAGCACTGGATTTTGTACATAAACCGGACAGTGCAGTGGACTGCCGGGGCGAGAATTTCCGAAGAGAGTTCCTGCGAACACTGAATGTGGTAGCAAACAGTAAGCTGCCGACATTTGCTGCGGAGGAGAAGCTTTCCGAAGAGAAGGGCACCGTAAAAGAGATGATGAAGATCATCAATCATCATCCGGTCAGTGTGTCCGGCAGCAAGATCGTAGCGATCGCAAGCTCCACGGGAGGTCCGAAATCGCTTCAGTCCGTGATCCCTCTTCTACCGGCCAATTTAGATGCACCGGTGTTAGTCGTACAGCACATGCCGGTGGGATTTACAGCATCCCTGGCAGAGAGACTGGATAATTTAAGTCAGCTTCATGTAAAGGAAGCAGCAGAGGGAGAAGAACTGAAAAAGGGATGGGTCTATATCGCTATGGGCGGTAAACACCTGAATGTCGTCACTTCTCCGGCAGGACGACATACCCTGCATTTGTCGGAGGAACCTTACAGAGAGGGTGTCAGACCCTGTGCCAATTATATGTATGAATCATTGCAAAACAGCCGTTTTGATACGGTAGTATGTGCCGTAATGACGGGCATGGGAGCAGACGGAACGGAAGGAATCAGCAAATTAAAATCTTCCGGGAAGACATATGTGATCGCTCAGGATCAGGATACCAGTGTAGTATTTGGAATGCCTAAAAGTATAATCCAGGCAGGGCTTGCCGATCAGGTAGTACCCTTAGACCAGATAGCCCAGGAGATCATACTTCATGTAGGAGTAAGTAAGTAAGCAATATATGCCGCTTTCGGCGATACCGTGGCAGGCAGAATGGAGGAAGAGATGGACGTAAGCCAATATCTTGAAATTTTTCTGGATGAAACAAATGAACATCTGCAGAACTTGAACACACAGATTCTGGAACTGGAGTCAGACCCTGAGAACATGGACAATATCAATGAGATATTCCGTGCGGCACATTCCCTGAAAGGAATGGCGGGAACTATGGGTTACAAGCGCATGCAGAATCTGACTCATGATATGGAGAATGTGTTCTCGGAAGTACGTAACGGCAACATTAAAGTAAAGCCGGAGATGATCGATGTATTGTTCCAGTGCCTGGATGCTTTGGAGGAATACAAGAATAATATTCAGGAGACCTCTGATGAGGGAACCAATGATAACGAGAACCTCATCAAAGCACTGAACGATATCTTAAACGACGGCAAGACCGAAGCACCTGCAGCAAAGGAAGAGGCACCCGCACCCGCATCTGCAGCTTCCACAGCGGAAGCCGGCACAGAAGGTACTGAAAAATGGAATGACATTGCTTTTGATGACAGCCAGATCCGTGTGATCAGAGAAGCTATGAAGCAGAGCAAAAATGTATACGGAATCAACGTGGTGGTACAGGAGACCTGCATACTGAAGGCAGCAAGAGCTTTTCTGGTATTCAAGGCAGTGGAAGAAAAAGGTGAGATCATCGTATCCATGCCCAGCGCACAGGATGTGGAAGATGAGAAATTCGATAAGGATTTCACTCTGATCGTATTATCCGATTATTCTCTGGATGAAATCATCAAGGCAGCCGAGAGCGTATCCGAGATTGCACAGGTAACCGGTGGTGTTCTGGAGCTGGAGAAGACGAAGAATTATCATTCCGAAGAAGAGACAGCCGAACCCGTAGAGGAGAAAAAGAAAGTCGTAGCGGAAGTCAAGGCAGAGCCTAAGAAGGAAGAGAAAAAACCTGCGGCTGCAGCCAAGGCTCCGGAGAAGAAGCCTGCAAATAAGCCGGTAGTGAACCGTACCGTACGTGTGGATATTGAAAAACTGGATTCCCTGATGAATCTGGTAAGTGAACTGATCATTGCAAAGAACTCTCTGGTATCGGCATCCAGCAGTGACCAGGGCAACAATACTGCTTTCAATGAGCAGATTGAATACCTGGAGAATGTTACCACGAATCTCCACGAATCCGTGATGAAGGTACGAATGGTACCTATTGAGAGTGTTGTTGTGAAGTTCCCCAGAATGATCCGCGATCTGTCCAAAAAGCTGGATAAGAAGATGGAACTGTATATGACCGGTGAAGAGACTGAACTGGATCGTACCGTGGTGGATGAGATCGGAGATCCCCTGATGCATCTGCTCCGTAACTCCGCCGATCATGGTCTGGAGTCCGCAGAAGTGCGTGCACAGCGTGGAAAGCCCGAGCAGGGATCTATTTTCCTGGATGCATATCAGGATGGCAATAACGTAGTCATCGAAGTAAGAGATGATGGTAACGGTATTGACGTGGAAGCTGTTAAGAATAAAGCAATCGAGCGCAATCTGGTAACCGCAGAGCAGGCAGCCAACATGCCGGAGAAGGATATTATCAATCTGCTGTTCCTGCCAGGCTTCTCTACTTCCGAAAAGGTAACCGATGTGTCCGGAAGAGGTGTGGGACTGGATGTCGTGAAGTCCAAGATCGAATCCTTAAGCGGTGAAGTGGAAGTGAAATCCAAGTGGGGCGAGGGAAGTACCTGGACGATCCGTCTGCCGTTAACCCTTGCGATCATACAGGCTCTGATGGTAGTCGTAGGCGGAGAAAAGTATGCAATCTCTCTGGGATCTATCCAGACGATTGAAGATATCTCCCCGAAGGACATCAAGTTGGTAGAGAATAAAGAGGTCATCAATTTAAGAGGAACTGTAATCCCTCTGATCCGTCTGACAGAAGTGCTGGATGTCGAGAGTACCAGATCCCCGGAGGACAACCTGATCGTTGTTATCGTCAAGAAGGGCGACAAGATGGCAGGTCTTGTCATCGACGAACTGATCGGACAGCAGGAGATCGTTATCAAGTCTCTTGGAAAATACATCAAGCAGTGCAAATTCATCAGTGGCGCAACGATCCTCGGAGACGGTGAGGTAGCACTGATCCTGGATGCCAATGCATTACTGTAAGGAGGGAGATGACAGTTATGGAAGAACTTAGCATGAGAGAAACATTAAAAGCCGGAGACGAGCGTAAGGTTGAGGAGGAATTTTTCCAGTATATTGTGATCCGTCTCGGAGATGAACAGTACGGCATTGATATCCGCTATATTGATAATATTGTAAGAATGCAGCATATCACCAGAGTTCCCAAAGTGCCTGCATATCTGAAGGGCGTGATCAATCTCCGCGGAGAAGTATTGCCCGTTATGAGCCTTCGACTGAAAATGGGACTGGAGGCAGATGAAATGACCCGTGCTACCAGAATCATTATTTTGAAGCAGGAACAGCAGGGAGGCGTAGGAATTATTGTTGACGAAGTGAAGGAGGTTGTTGCTCTCGGCACCAGTCAGATTGAAAAAATGTCTCAGAATACCGGCGAAATCAGGAAAAGCTTCATCACGGGTGTCGGTAAACACAATGGGGAGCTGATCTCTTTACTGGATCTGAATTCCATTACACTGGAGGAAAATGCATAAAGGAGATGGATCCATGGGAGACCTGAGTTTAGAAAAAGTTTCGGAAACATATCTGGATGTTTTAAAGGAAATCGGCAACATTGGAGCGGGCAACGCTATGACAGCACTCTCCCAGATGCTTAACTGCAAGGTGGACATGAAAGTACCGCAGGTAAAGCTTTTGGATTTTAACGAAGTAGGAGCCCTGATGGGCGGAGAAGAGCAGGTAATGGTCGGAGTCTTCTTAGGAGTGGAAGGTGACATTACCGGCAGCATGATGTTTTTGGTAGAACAGAACAGTGCAAAACATCTTCTCCATAAGATCCTGGGGAATATGGTACAGCAGGATGGATTTTCGGAGATTGAATTTTCTGCCATGAAGGAGATCGGCAACATTATTACAGGTGCCTATCTGAATTCCCTGTCTATGCTGACGAATCTGACGATCATCCCAACTCCTCCCTCTCTGACTCTGGATATGGCAGGTGCGATCTTAAGTGTGCCCGCCATTGAATTCGGAACATTGGGAGATAAGATTTTACTCATTCAGTCACAGTTCTATGATGAGGTAGAAATCGACGGTTATTTCATTCTGGTTCCTGATATTGAATCCTATCCCAAGATCCTGTCATCTTTGGGAATATCGGTGGAATAAGGAAGGTAGAAGCAGAAGAAGGGGAGCAGAATGAGCGAGATAATTAAAGTAGGAATGGCGGATCTGAAGACCTGCGTAAGTCCTGACGGAGTGACGACTTTGGGACTGGGATCCTGCGTGGGAATAGCAATCCGCGATCCGGTGACGAAAATAGGCGGTCTGGCACATATTATGCTGCCGGACAGCACTACGATCCGCAACAGTAACCAGAATATCGCAAAATTTGCAGATACAGGAATCGACGAACTGGTCAGGCAGATGGAAAAGCTCGGTGCGAGGAAAGCAAGAATGGTTGCCAAGATCGCCGGCGGCGCCACCATGTTCACATTCCAGGGACGTAACGATATGATGCAGGTGGGGGAACGCAACGTAGAAGCGGTCAAGAAAAAGCTGAAAGAAATCAGTATCCCCATTCTTGCGGAAGATACAGGTAAAAACTACGGAAGAACCGTAACCTTCTATCCTGAGACCGGAGAATTTCATATCCGTGCTGTGGGAAGAGATGAATCGGTGATCTGACAGGGTTTAGATGGGAAGAAGATTATGAACAGAAAGAACATGCCATTGCTTCTGATGCTGATCGCGGGTGCATGCACCTGTATCATTACATTGGTAAGATCATACTCGGTGTTGTCAAGCCTGGTGGTGCTTTTTGCGGTGATGCTTTTATTCTATTGCCTGGGAAGTGCGATTCGTCTGTTGTTGGACCGATTTGACAGACAGAACGAGGAGAAGGAAAAGCAGGAGCAGGAAGCGAAGGCGGAAGAAGCAGCTGCGACGGAAGAAGACGCAGGGCAGAAGGGTGTAAGCGAATCGAATGGATGAAACCGGTAAGAAAAGGTTATTAGAAGAATATGCTGCTAATAAGCGACCGGAGACCAGGGAACAGCTGATACTGGAATATGCTCCGCTCGTGAAAGTGGTAGCCGGAAGACTGAGTATGTACCTGGGATACAACGTAGATTATGAAGATCTGGTAAGTTATGGTATCTTTGGACTGATCGATGCTATCGACAAGTTCGATTGTATGAAGGAAGTAAAGTTCGAGACCTATGCCAGTCTGCGCATCCGGGGCGCGATTCTTGACCAGATCCGAAAAATGGACTGGATTCCCCGGACGATCAGGCAGCGGCAGAAAAAAATCGATGCTGTCATCAAGGAAGTGGAGCAGACTACCGGACGCACTGCAACAGACGAAGATATAGCACAGGGATTGGGAATATCCTCCGAGGAATACCTGGACTGGCAGTCCCAGATGAAAGTCACAGGGTTAGTATCCTTAAATGAATACATGGAACAGGGCAGTGATGTCTCACAGGATTACAGCAGACATACGACGGCACGATTTGACAGTCCGGAAGAGAGCATAGAAAAAGAAGAACTGACCAAAGTACTCGGAGAAGCATTGGAGCTTTTGACAGAAAAAGAGAAAAAAGTAGTTACTTTATATTATTATGAGGATCTTACACTGAAAGAGATCAGTAATATTCTGGAAGTATCGGAATCGAGGGTATCACAGCTGCATACCCGTGCTTTACAGAAGATGAAGACCAAAATGGGGAACTACATGGGGCTTTTATAGAACCTTATTGATCTGCACAGAATGCAGGAAGGAAAGGCAGAGGAAAGGCATATGCAGAACGGATATTTTCAGATAGTAAAAGCACCGGGAGGCTATGGACTGCGGCTCGTACAGCCAAAGGACGGGGGCAGTGGCATAAACCTTCAGGAGCTTCTCTTATACCTTGACAGAGAATCGGTGCCTTACGATCCCATGATGATCAAAAAAGCAATTTTGGACGGTGAAGACACCGTCTGCTTTTTAGAGAGAAAAGACTGCCCGGAGCTGGAGGAGACATACAGTATCGAAGTTGCTCAGGACAACATGCAGGTCACCTTACGCTTTTATCCTGCATCACAGACCGGGAAAAGAGTGACTATGGACAGTGTGATCAAAGATCTGAGGTTCCGGAACATAGTCTATGGAATCCAGATGAGTGTTCTGCAGGATCACTTTATGTCTGAGGGAATCTATTGCACAGATCTGGTGGTGGCAAAAGGAAAAGAACCAAGACACGGAACGGATGCATCTATTAAGTATTATTTCAACACCGATGTTCATGCCAGACCTACCTTAAAAGATGACGGAACGGTGGACTATTTCCACCTGAATATGATCAACCCTTGCAAGAAGGGGCAGCTTTTGGCGAAAATCATCCCGGAGGATGAGGGTGAGTACGGGACCACGGTACAGGGCGCTAAGATAAAGCCGAGACAGGTGAAAAGAGCGCATCTGGAATTTGGCCATAACATTGAGATCTCCGAAGACCGCAGGAGGATCACTTCCATGGTAGACGGACATGTATCCCTGGTAGAAGGCAAGGTTTTTGTATCCGATGTCTACGAAGTGGAAAATGTGGATCTGTCTACCGGTAATATTGATTTTGAAGGAAGTGTACAGGTCAGGGGCAATGTGTCATCCAATTTTGTCATCCGGGCGGGTGGCAACGTGATCATCAGCGGTGTCGTGGAAGGCGCGCATATCGAGGCCAGCGGCAACATTATCATTGCAAGAGGCATGAACGGCATGTCCAAGGGAATATTGAAAGCCGGCGGCAATATTGTGGCGAAGTTTTTGGAGAATTCCACAGCAACAGCCGGAGGATATGTCAGTACCGAATCCATCCTGCACAGCAATGTGACGGCATCTACGGAGATTCAGGTAACCGGTAAGAGAGGATTCATCACCGGCGGACATGTACGTGCCGGACAGAAGATCGAAGTGAAGACCTTAGGAGCAACCCTGGGTGCACCTACGGTGGTGGAAGTAGGTGTGGATCCCGAGAAAAAGGCAGAATATATGAGACTTCAGAAGGAAGTCTCCGAGATTGTTAAAACCATCCGGGGCATTCAGCCAATTCTGACCAGCTTTGCGGAAAAAAAGAGCAAAGGGGTCCGTTTTGCACCGGATCAGATCAATTATATCCGGAACTCTGCAGCTATATTGGAGACACAGAAAAAGAGTCTGGAAGAGAAGAACCGCCAAATGCAGGAGCTGCAGCTGGAATTCAATCCCCAGGACAGAGCAATGGTATTGGTAAAAGGAGAGGTATATCCCGGCACTACGATCATTATCGGAGACTCTTCCATGCAGGTGAAGAGCACTTATCATTACTGTCGTTTTGAACGTATCGACGGTGATGTGAAGTCCACTCCCCTGTAAGAGTTCACAGAAAAGAGGCATAGATATGGCATTTGGCTCTTTAGAGATTGCTTCGATCCCCCGGACACAGGATTATACTGTGATGAAGCAGAATGAAGACAACAAGGGGGCATTCCAACAGATGACTCTGGGACAGCAGACGCAGAAGCACGCAGAGCAGCTCACCAAAGAGGTGCACAGCAGTGACAATGCGGACTGGTACACCGGACAATACGACGCCAAAGAAAAGGGAAATAACGAGTATGCGGGCAACGGCGGCAAACGCCGCAAAAAGCAGCCGGAAGATGGTGTTGTGGTGAAAAAAGAGCATCAGGGATTTGATATTAAGATCTGACAATGCAAAGGAAAAACAAGTAACATGGGTATTTTGGAGATCGTCCTGCTGATTGCGGGAGTCATAATATTTACAGGAAGTTTCTTTTTGCCGCTTGGCGGGGAAAAAAACACAGGAATCGATCAAAAAGCAGCAAAAGAAGAGATCCACGGTCTGGTGGAAGAGGAAATGAATAACGTCCGCAGTAAAATGCAGGACAAAATGGAAGAGACCTCTGAGGACGCGATAGAGAAAGCAGAACGCGCTCTGGAACGTCTGACCAATGAGAAGATCATGGCAGTTAATGAATATTCCGACACGGTATTACAGGAGATTCATAAAAATCATGAAGAAGCAATGTTCTTATATGATATGCTGAACAGCAAGCATGCAAATATCAAGGACACCGTATCCAAAATGGATAAAGCGGTCAAAGCGGCGGAAAATAAAACGCTGGAGAATAAAACGGCGGAAAATAAAGCAGCCGCAGAGAAGACCGCCACAGATAAGACCGCCGGGACGGTGGCGGAGGAGAAAACAGCGGATGCTTCCCAGACAGAAACTCTTATACAGCCGGAGAATTCTCCAGAGATCGGATTTATGGGGGAGACGGTGCAGGAGGGACAGAACAATAACGAGAAGATCCTTGAAATGCACAAACAGGGCAAATCCACAGTGGCAATTGCCAAAGAACTGGGACTGGGTGTCGGAGAGGTAAAGCTTGTGATCGACCTGTACAAGGCCTGATAAGAATCGTGCGAAGCAAGGATAAGGACGGAGAAATACAATAATGAAGTTAAAATATTATCTGCGCGGTCTCGGGATAGGAATGGCTGTAACAGCACTGATTTTAGGAATCAGTTTTTCCGGTAGACAAGGACAAGAGGCGCAGACACTGACAGATGAGCAGATCAGAGAGAGGGCTTCGGAGCTGGGGATGGTGAACAGTAGCGAACTGACCCTGGCGGCACTACAAAACAGTGCACAGCCGCAGACAACGATGGAGCCGGAAGTGACAGAAAAGCCAAAGTTAACCGCGGATCCGGAGACCACGACAGAGCCTGAGGCAACCGCAGAGCCTGAAACAACGACAGAGCCTAAGGCAACCGCAGAGCCTGAAACAACCGCAGAGCCTAAGGCAACCGCAGAGCCTGAAACAACCGCAGCGCCTGAAATGACAACAGAGCCTGAGGCAACAAAAGAGCCTGAATTAATCACAGCACCGGAACAGTCACAGACAACCATTACTATTAAGAAAGGCTCTGATTCCGGAAGTGTCAGCAGGATGTTCTATGAGGCAGGTCTGGTGGAGAATGCGAAAGCATTTGACAATTATTTATGTAATAACGGATACAGTCGCAGCATCAATCCCGGCATCTATGAAATAGCTCCCGGGACTTCGGAAGAAGAAATTGCCAAAATAATCACAGGAAAACATTAAAAACCCCTTGTCACAGGGGTTTTCCTATGTTATAATCGCACTGTTGTGACAAAAAACACGCCTTTCGATTTGACGATGGTGCTTACTGTTTTTACAGAAGTCTTTGTCAGAGCTAACCGGGTTCTTAACGCGTCCCGGCAGAAAAGAAAAGCGGAAGATTTTAACCAAACGGAGGTAAAGACATGAGCGTTATTTCTATGAAACAGTTACTTGAAGCAGGTGTTCATTTTGGACATCAGACCAGAAGATGGAACCCTAAGATGGCTCCTTACATCTTCACCGAGAGAAACGGAATCCACATCATCGATCTGCAGAAGTCTGTAGTTAAGGTTGATGAGGCTTACAAGGCAGTATCTGAGATCGCTGCACAGGGCGGTACTATTCTGTTCGTTGGTACCAAGAAGCAGGCACAGGACGCTGTAAAGGTTGAGGCTGAGCGCTGCGGTATGTACTATGTAAACGAGAGATGGTTAGGTGGTATGCTGACCAACTTCAGAACCATCCAGTCCCGTATCGCAAGACTGCACGCAATCGAGACCATGTCTCAGGACGGTACTTTCGATGTACTGCCTAAGAAGGAAGTTATTCAGTTAAAGAAAGAATGGGAGAAGCTGGAGAAGAACCTGGGCGGTATCAAGAACATGACCAGAGTTCCCGATGCTATCTTTGTTGTAGATCCTAAGAAGGAAAGAATTTGTGTACAGGAGGCTCATGCACTGGGCATCACCCTGATCGGTATCGGCGATACCAACTGTGATCCCGAAGAGCTGGATTACATCATCCCCGGTAACGATGATGCAATCAGAGCCGTTAAGCTGATCGTTTCCAAGATGGCTGACGCTGTCATCGAAGCTAAGCAGGGCGAGGCTGTATACAGCGATGCTGATGTAGCTACCGAGGCAGAGGATATCGAAGAGGTTGCAGCTGACGCTGAATAATCCGATTCCATAAGAGAAGCATAGGAACCCAGATTGCGATGCCTGTCATTACGGTCTGGGTTCTTGAGGATAATATATTAATTAAGAAGAGAGGATAAAAAAATGGCAATTACCGCATCTATGGTAAAAGAGCTCCGTGAAATGACCGGCGCTGGTATGATGGATTGTAAGAAGGCTCTGAACGAGACAAATGGAGATATGGACGCAGCTGTTGAATTCCTGAGAAAGAACGGACAGGCTAAAGCTGAGAAGAAGGCAAGCCGTATCGCAGCAGAAGGTGTTGCACGTGCAGCAATCTCCGCAGACGGCAAGACCGCCTGCGTTATCGAAGTTAACTCCGAAACCGACTTCGTTGCAAAGAACGAGACCTTTACTTCTTTTGTAGAGGCTGTTAATGCAACTGCTCTGGCATCTGATTTACAGGGTGGCAAGGATGGCGAAGACATCGAAGCACTGTTGGCTGCTCCTTTCGAAGGTGCAACCGTTAAGGAAGCTTTGGTAGAGAAGACCGCCACCATCGGTGAGAAGCTGTCCATCCGTCGTTTCGAGAAGGTATCCGGAGATGTAGCAGTATCCTACATTCACGGTGGCGGACGTATCGGTGTTATCGTTGCAGCTAACGGTGCATCCGATGATGCAGCAAGAGAAGCATTGACCAACATCGCTATGCAGGTAGCAGCTATGAATCCTACCTACATCAGCAGAAATGATATTTCCGCAGAAGAGCTGGCTAAGTTACAGGAGATCACTGTTGACGCAGCTCTGAACGATCCTGCATCTCTGCCTAAGCCTATCCTGAACAAGCTGATCGATAAGGCTATGAACAGTTCCGCATGGAGCGATGAGGATAAGGCTATCTACGAAGAGAAGAAGAGCAACATGAACTACCTGTTCAACTTCCTCTCCAAGGAAGCAGCAGCTGCTCTGGCTGAGCTGGCTATGGCTGACAAGGACGCTATCGTATCTGATAAGATCTTCAAGGGTCTGGCAGACGGCCGTGTATCCAAGCAGCTGAAGGAGATCTGCCTGTTAGATCAGACCTATGTTAAGGCTGAGGACGGCAAGCAGACCGTGGCTAAGTATTTAGAGAGCGTTAACAAGGCTCTGACCATCGCTAAGGTTGTTCGTTTCGAAGTTGGCGAAGGCATGGAGAAGAAGAACGAGGACTTCGCAGCAGAAGTTGCCGCTCAGATGAACGCTTAATTATAACGGATTATTTAGAAAGGGCATACGTGAGTATGCCTTTTTTGCTTTGATATATCGTTATATATCGCCTGGGAAGACAGCAAAGTCATCCAGGCGACATTCAACTAACTTGAAAGTTACGCGAGCAATGAGCCGCGCATAGGCATAGTGAGGACAGCGATGGGCGCTTGCGCACAAATCGCTGTCTTTACTTATGCCGTGATGCGGCGAACGCCGCGATATGAAATAAGATTGGCAGCGCCTTTTGCTGACAATCTTATGAATAGCGTGGCTCATTGCGGAGAACTGCCAATAAATGTGGAGCGTCCTTTGCGACACATTTATGAAT
>ENA-OWOF01000202-OWOF01000202.1-gut-metagenome-genome-assembly--contig:-NODE-202-length-25073-cov-5.665146_pt1 | contig 25073 bp, 19 predicted proteins | sample MGYA00248255_ERZ651790 | MGnify/ENA primary metagenome ERZ651790 (study PRJEB26908, sample SAMEA4031711) | gut metagenome | biome: gut; feature: normal infant; material: stool | place: China | collected 2015...
GGCAGTCTGAATTTGATGGATTTGAGCCACTGACCGTTGGGCTGACGCTCCGGGTAGATCTGAATTTCAGAAATCAGATGTTCCATCAGCTTTTTGCGTTCAAGGGGATTCATCACATTGTAGAGCCTTTCAAAGCAGATGAGAACTTTGTAAATGTTATCGCCCGTGATTTTATCCGCTTCGATAGCCTGCTTCTTTGCCCGGGCATCCATCAGGTTGTTTTCGGCTTCCTCGATTTTATCGTACATCCTGTAAAGCCGCTCGTCAAGGTCAGATTTGCGGATGATGTAGTGGCGGTCATCCGGATCAAGTGTGTCGATTTCCTCCATGATTTTGGACTTGATGGAATAATACTGCCGCAACTGCTTTTCAGCGGCAGCAATTTCCTGTTCAATGGCAATGGTGTCTACTTTGCTGTTGATCTTCTCCTGCATCATGGCGGCAAACTTTGGATTGCTGACCAGTTTGATGATATCCTCCACCACGGCGTTGTCCAGAACTTCTTCCTGAATTTGCTTGTTGAAATCGCATTTTTGCCCACGTTGCATCTTGCGGTGCTTGCAACTGTAATAAGAGAAAGATTTATAGGGTGTGCCATCTTTCTTTCGTTTGGTGCATTTGTTGCTGTACATTCCAGCACCGCAAATGGGGCACTTGACAAGGGCGGATAATAAATGCGCCTGTTCCGTCTTGCTGCGGTTGACTGGTTCGTATCGTTTGGACTGCGCCAACAGCTTGACCTGTGCGGCGTTCCACAATTCTTCCGATACGATGCCCTCGTGCAGGCCGTCCACCAGTAAATAATTCTCCTGTGGAACCTGATGATATTCGTTCCGGGTGCCGTGAATCTTTTCGAGTTTGCGGCGACCAAAGGCGATTTTTCCGCAGTAGACGGGGTTCTTCAGGATGGCACGAATCAACGTTGCGCTGAAAAGGGGAGAGGTGCCATTTTGACGAGCAAGTTTCTGAAAGCCGTGGGTCTCCAGATATTTGGAAAGACCATTTGCACCTGTGTCCGTGTTTACATATTGCTCAAAAATCGTGCGAATGGCAGGGGCTTCATCCTCATTGATTTGCAGCACACCGTCAACCAAACGATAGCCATAAGGCGCAAAACCGCCGTTCCAGCGACCTTCCCTTGCTTTCTGGATACGACCTTCCATGGTTTGGACACGGATGTTCTCACGCTCGATCTCAGCGACAGCAGACAAAACGGAAATCATCAGCTTGCCAGCGTCTTTAGAAGAATCAATGCCGTCCTCCACGCAAATCAGGTTCACACCAAAATCCTGCATTACCTGCAAGGTAGACAGTACATCGGCAGCATTGCGGCCAAAACGGGAGAGCTTGAACACCAGCACATAGGCAACGCCATCCTTGCCGGATTTGATGTCCTCCATCATCCGGCAGAAAGAAGCACGGCCTTCAATGGATTTACCCGATTTGCCTGCATCCTCGTATTCGCCGACGATCTGGTAGTCGTTGAAGTCTGCATAGGCTTTCATGCGAGCTTTCTGTGCATCCAGCGAGTATCCATCAATCTGCATGGTCGTGGAAACACGGGTGTAAATGTAAACCTTTGTCTTTTCCTGTGACATAAAAACCTCACAAAACAATTATTTCTTGTCTGCTTTCTGCTCCAGAAACTTAATGGAATCCAGATAATCCTGCTCCACATCGCTGAGGGTTTTAGCCTTATATTTCCGATATTCGGTAGTAGCTTTGTCCACTGCCTGCTTGTGGGTCACACTGCCATTGCCAACAAGCAGCTGCTCGCCGCTCATAGTCAGAATACGGTCAAGGTGGTTTGCCCAATCCTGCATTGTCATGGGCTGTTCACGTTCTGCCTGACGCTCAGCAAAATCCAGATAACCGGAAACCAACTGCCCCATAGCACGAAGCTCTTTCTCGTTCAGATAGTTTTTGGCAATAGTAGCTTCTCGTAAAGTGGGCTGGTTTCCTGCAAAAGTGGTCAGACCCATAAATTCCTTTTCGGCATCTACACGATTGTAAATGACCTCAGCGGCAGTCTGACCGTGGATGGCATAATGAATTTTATTCTGGACTTTTTTGAAGAACTGGACGGAGATTTCTGCTTTTGGGTCGTAGTCAATGCTGGTTGCATAGATTTCCAGAATCTGACGATAAAACACTTTTTCGGAAGCACGGATGTCACGGATGCGTTCTAACAGCTCTTTGAAATATCCACCGCCGCCCAGATTTTTCAGGCGTTCGTCATCCAGCGCAAATCCCTTGCGCATATATTCCTTCAGGATGCCAGTCGCCCAGATGCGGAACTGTGTGCCTCGTTTGGATTTGACACGATAACCAACAGAAATAATGACGTCAAGATTGTAGAATTCGACCTGATAGGTCTTTCCGTCTGCGGCAGTTGTTGCAAATTTTGCAACAACTGAATCTCGTTCAAGCTCACCCTCTGCAAAAATGTTTTTGATGTGACGGGAAATTGTGGATTTGTCACGTTGGAACAACTCAGCCATCTGGTCAATGGAAAGCCAAACGGTGTCACCGTCAAAGGTAGTATCAATTTTGGTCAGGCCATCTTCTGTGGTGTAAATGAGGATGGAATTTTTAGGAGAGTCATCTGGACGATTCATTTTAAGCACCTCGTTCCGTGTATGTAATACAGTGGAAGGGGAGACCTTACCACTGTGTTGGGACAAATATTACAAGAATATTATATCATGCTGCAAGAGCGGTATCAACAGTATCTTGTCGATTTTCGTTATTGGTTGAGGATACGGCGTTGTCTATTTCCAAGACCGATGCGTACTTCTCGATCACATCGGCTAGAAAGGTTGCGAATGCGCTCCATTCATCGAGTGTGGGCGTAGAGCATTCCGAAAGGGTGGGATTGTTTTCTATAGGATGAAAATTATTCAATAGGCAACTCCATTTCCTTGTAGCAGAACTTAGGACGTCCTGCGGATTCCTTCAGAAATGTTTCTGATCTATCCGATTAAACTTTTTAAGCGTTCCAGCTTTTCCTGTGCGTTCTCCTTCCGGAAGCTGACCCCAATGCAGGAAATCGGAATGCACATTTCCAGCAGGCGGTCATAGATGCGGGCATGAGCGGTATCCTGTGGGTGTCGTATCTCGTCCAGCGTCAGGTTGGTAGTGACGATCAGCGGCTTCCGGCTGCGGTATCGGCTGTCCACGATGTTGTAGATCTGCTCCAGTGCGTACTCGGTGCCTCTTTCCATGCCGAAATCGTCAATGACGAGCAGGGGATAGCGGCAGAGCTTGTCCACAATATCATTGCGCCCGGAAAAGCTGTTGTTCAGCTCGTTCAGGATCCGGGCAAAGTTCGTCATACGCACAGGCACCTCCTGTTCCATCAGAGCGTTTGCAATGCACCCGGCAAGGAAACTTTTGCCGGTGCCCACACCGCCCCAGAGAAGCAATCCAAGGTTCTCTGCACGCATGGTCTGCCACTGCTCCACATAGCGATGTGCATGGTGCATCTGCGGGCTGCGGCCATTGTCGTTTTCAAAGGTCCAGTCCAGCATTGCCGGGTCAGAAAACCTTTCTGCTTTCAGCCGCCGTACAAGGTCGCTGTGCTTCTGCTGCTTGATAAGGGCTTCCTGCTTTGTCCTCTCGATGCGCTGGCAGCTGCATTCAATGGGGTGCTTGTTCTTGCCAATCAGAGCGATGCCCTTTGCAAAGAACGCTTCTTTTGGGGTATGACATTTTCCGCAATAAAGCAGACCATCTTTGCCGTGATAATCCTCGGTGTTTTCGGGAATACTGGAAACGGACTGTTCTAAAATTTTCTCAATCGTCTTTATAGGCTTTCTCCCTCCTTGAATGTGTAGTCCGGGATGCCCGGTGCTTGCTTCTGTTCTGGTCTTTGCCGTTTCGCCCAGATGCGCAGGGTAGCGGCATGATCAGCGTACTTTTTGCCGGTAGACTGGATATAAGCTGAAAGCTGTTCGATCAGGCTGTCCAGCCCGGAGAAATCGGCATTAAGCTGCTTGTACTCTTTTTCAGTCAGAAAGACATTGCGATATTCTCCAAAGGTCAAATAAGCATCTGTTGTTTTTATCAGGTGGCTATCTTTCAGGTCGTTCTTATTACGTTGGTTAGTGGAACGCTTTTGTTCCATGGAAGGCATCATTTCTGTTCCATCGGACAGAACAAAATCGTTCCATGCAGAGGAACGTTTTTGCGCTGTCGGAACTTTTACAAAGAGGCTGTTGGGCACAGCAATGCGACTCCGTCTGCGCTCAATCAAATCGGCATCTTCCAGTGAACGCAACGCACGTTTAATGCTCATGGTGCTGCATCGTAGAGCATCGCTCAATGATGAAAGCGGGAAAATCACATAGACGAAGCCGCGCTCATCCATCCAGTTGTTCTTTTGAGAAAGAGTTGCCCGGTCAAGCAGCAGGGTGTAGAGCAACTTCGCTGTGTGGCTCAAGTCGGTATCCAGTAGAAAGCGAGCATAGGGCAGATATTGCGGCAAAGGTGTAGTGACAGTCAGGTAGTCGGAAATAAAATTCACCTCCAGTGTTTTTTCATCAAACAAATTTTTGGAAAGCATTTTACTGGCTGTTGGTAGTCTCCAGAAGATGCTGCCGATGCTGTTCTTTCAGATGCACAATATAGCTTTCTGCCTTTTGCAAAGTAGCAATAACTTTTGCTTCAATCTCTACATTTGTCAGAAAGTCGGGATACAGAGCAAAGCATTGTTCGAGACGGAAAATAAAGCTATCAGAGGCACTGTTGATTTCACTGAACATTCCTTCGGCATCGGCGACATGATCAACCATTGCCATCTTTTCTCCTAGCTCACGAATGGTCTGGAGTTCGGTGCTGCGCTTTCCCGATGAAATAAAAGGTCGATTCTCCGAGAGTGGATCAGCCGTTTGGATCTTCGATGTGGCAGCACTAGAGAAATTGCGTTCGGTGACCTTGGAAAGCAATTCTAAATTTTCATAGGTGTCTGCACTATCGTCTGGTTTACCGTTTAACTTTTCCTCTCGCCACGTTGATACCACGGTGGGCAATGCTTCTGTGGGAGTTCCACGGATAACGGTAGCCTCTCGCCGGGATAGCTTAAGTTTGCCGGATAAGATTTCTTCCTGAATACCGGGGCAGTATTTTTCCATCAGCTCAACGGTTTTCATGAACTGCTCGGCACGAATTACAAAAGAGAGACTTACATTATTTTCTTTGGCGATTCGTTCAGTTGTGTTTTCTACCGATGGCAAATTGTCAATTTGACAGTTTGCCACCTGTGTGTACTGATTGCCATGATTTCCCCCACGAGTGGATTTTTCAGAATGATACTGTTTTCCAATCAGGAACTTTTTCTGTTCAGGTGTCAGATTCCGACGACCCAGCTGATGTTTGCAGATCCATGCCAGAACATCTTCACGGGTTTCGCAGATGCAGGAAATCGAGCGGGTGGTATAAGGAATTTCTGGGTGCTGCTGGAGAATCTTATAGCGATTGTGGCCATCAACAAGAATGTTGCCCCAGACAATCAGGGGAGACAGGACTTCACCCTCTGAAAGGATGTTTTCTTCCAGTTGCTGAAATTCTTCATCGGTCAATGCAGGAATCTGAGATTGAAATTCAGAGTCGATGATAAATTCAAACTTGTTTTTCTTCATAGGCAAAATCTCCTTTCAAAAATCTATTGGTACTTCAGCCGTTTTCTCTGCATGGATTTCCTGCCCCCTTCCAGCGGCGTTTTCCGGCTCTCCTTTTTAGGATCTTCGCCGGGTATCCCATGCAGACGGTCATTTGGTTCTCAAGGTTCGATGAAGGCTTGTAGAAAGCATATCACAATGAAGCAGAAATTTTTAGGAAGCATTCCTTCCGGTTTTCAGTGGATTTTAGGAGGATCCCAAGGAAAAACCGGAAGGGATGCTTCCGGTTTTGTGCGATATTAAATGTATCAACGACGATTTTCCAAAAACAAATTTTTCTCCAAGAAATTTGCTTATTCAGCGGTCGTTAAGGTGCGAAACTAACGCATTCTTGTGCTGAACATCGGGTTTGGGCGAAGCCCAACAAGTGTTTTGAAGCTGGATTTGTAAAAAATCAGGTTTAAAACTTGTGAGGTGGTATCGGCTCGCCCTGCTTGCTGCAATTGCAAACTCGAAAACTTCTTGAGCAAAAAAATAACCGCCCGCATCAAGTGAAACTTGAAAATGGACGGTCTTGATCGCAAAATGATTTTCAAATTTGGAAAGTACCTTGAGAGGCTTCATAGCACCCGCAAGCAATGCAGACGTATATACATCTGCTTATTTTGCGTTGCAAAATACTTGTTGGGGAACACCCAAACCCTTGAACTGCATCCGTTGGATGCAGGATTAGCGTCTCCAAATGAGAAAGTATATGATTCTAACACATTAGCAGCCATTGGTAAACAACTTTTTCCAGTCAAAAAAGAAAATAGCGATGATTAAAGATGAACATTGCAGAAAAATGTGATACAATAAAAAATGAAAATCCAAACAACAGGAGGAACCCCCTCGTGGCAAATAATGTGAACGTCAAAAAACTGGAAGCTGACCTGTGGGAGTCGGCAGATCTGTTGCGTGCAGGCTCTAAACTCACCTCGAACCAATACTGTATGCCGGTACTGGGACTGATTTTTCTGCGGTATGCGTACAGCCGCTTCAAACTGGTAGAGCAGGAGATCCTGAAAGACCGTCCCATGCGCGGTGGCCGGGTGCTGCCGGTGGAACAGAGCGACTTTGCCGAAAAGAGCGCACTGTTTCTGCCCAAGGAGGCGCAGTACAATTACTTAGTCAATTTGCCCGCCAACATCCCGGAGCAGGGGCTGACCGGCATCGAGGGCAATCCTCTGAACAGTCTGGGCGAAGTGGTGAACAACGCCATGGAACTGGTGGAGCAGCAGAGCGAGCAGCTGCAGGGCGTTCTGCCGAAGGACTACACCATCTTCTCGGATGAACTGCTGGGGGAACTGCTGCGAATCTTCAACAATGATGCGTTGGACGATGTGGGCGGCGATGTGATCGGCCGTATCTACGAGTACTTTTTGAATAAGTTTGCCAAGAATGTGGCACAGGATGACGGCGTGTTCTTTACGCCGAAATCGCTGGTGAAGATGATTGTCAATGTGCTGGAGCCTGCCCACGGCGTTCTGTTGGACCCGGCTTGCGGCAGCGGCGGTATGTTTGTGCAGACCGGCGACTTTGTAAACCATGCGGGCATGATCGCCAACAACACCATGACGTTTTACGGACAGGAAAAGGTGGAGTACAACGCAAAGCTCTGCCTGATGAATATGGCTGTGCATGGTCTGACCGGCGTGATCAAGTCCGGCGATGAAGCCAATACCTTCTATCACGATGCCCACAACCTGAACGGCTGCTGCGACTATGTGATGGCAAATCCGCCGTTTAACGTGGATAAGGTCAAGTCGGAGTCGGCGCAGAGTGCCGGGCGGTTGCCCTTTGGCCTGCCCGGCGTGAACAAGGCCAAGGAAATCGGCAACGCAAATTATCTGTGGGTGTCCTATTTCTACTCCTACCTGAACGAGCATGGCCGTGCGGGTTTTGTGATGGCGTCCTCTGCTACCGACAGTCAGGGCAAAGACAAGGGCATCCGTGAAAAACTTATCCAGACCGGCCATGTGGACGTGATGATGAGCGTGGGCAACAACTTCTTCTACACCAAAAGTTTGCCCTGTTCGCTGTGGTTTCTGGATAAGGGCAAACCGGAACATCTGCTGGACACCGTATTGTTCATCGACGCCCGCAACTATTATACCGTGGTGGACCGCACCCAGAACGAGTGGAGCGACTGGCAGTTGAAGAACCTCAACGCCATTGTCTGGCTCTATCGCGGCGAGGTGGACAAGTACAAGGGGCTTTTGGCGGAGTATCACGCAGAACTGGCGGACGACCGCCCCTTTGCAGAGATTCAGGCCGCACTGGAACAAAACGTGCAGGCCAAGCGGGAAGAAGCCAAAGCCGCTGTGGAGGCAGCACCCCGCAAAGAGCGCAAGACCACGCAGGAAAAGTTCGACAAGGAACTGGAAGCCCTCAACGAGAAGCTGACCGTTGCCAAGGAGGCCGTCTGGCTCACCGAAAAGTTTGGCGAGGGCGTTTATCAGGATATCCCCGGTCTGTGCAAGGTGGCCAGCCGCGATACCATCCTCAACGAGAAAGGCGCATCCCTGACGCCCGGTGCCTATGTGGGCGTTGCACCTGTGGAGGACGACGGCGTGGATTTTGCCCAGCGGATGAAGGAGATCCACAAGGAACTGCTGGAATTGCAGGCAGAGTCCAACCGCCTGATGGAAACCATCTCGAAGAATCTGGAGGAGATGGGGGTATGAAGTGGGAAAAAAAGAAATTATGTGAATGTACAGAATATATCACTGACGGTGACCATCAGCCAGCACCTAAAGCAGATAAAGGTGTTCATTTTATAAAAATAAAAGATATTGTAAACAATCAAGTTTCTTTTGATGCACAAGTGTATGTTCCACAAGAGTACTACGATAACCTGCCGATGGAACGCAAACCACAAAAGGAAGATGTTTTATATACGATTGTTGGTTCATTTGGCATACCAAGCTATGTGCAAACAGATGAATTGTTTTGCTTTGAACGTAATATTGCGCTACTTCATCCGAACAAGGATATCGAACCGAGATTTTTGTATTACAGCTTGAAAAATCCAGCGTTTTATAAAGGAGTTGAGATCGTAGCAAATGGGTCAGCACAAAAACTTATTCCACTTAGTAAGTTAAAAGATTTGAAAATATTGGTTCCTGATAAAGAAGCTCAACGTCACATTGCAGATATTCTCTCCGCTTATGATGACCTGATTGAAAACAACCAGAGACAAATCAAATTGCTGGAAGAAGCAGCCCAGCGGCTTTATAAAGAATGGTTTGTGGATTTGAACTTCCCGGGGCATGAAAACACGAAAATTGTGGATGGCGTGCCGGAGGGGTGGAGCAGAGGACTGTTAAAGGAACTCATTAGTGTTAATTATGGAAAAGACCATAAAAAAGCTCCTGATGATGGAAATATCCCTGTTTATGGCTCTGGCGGTTTAATGCGAAAATGTAATAAATCGCTGTTTTCTGGTGAGGCAGTCCTGATTCCTCGAAAAGGCTCTTTGAATAATATCATGTATGTGGATGAAACATTTTGGACAGTGGACACAATGTTCTATGCTACGATGAAACAACCACATACAGCCGTTTTTGTATATTTCTTTGTCAAAGCATTTGATATGTACTCCATGAATATTGGTGCGGCAGTACCCAGCATGACGACAAAGATTCTGGACGCGATGGATGTGGTAATTCCCGATAAAGAAACTCTGGAAAAGTTTGACAAACTCACAAAAACGTATTTTAATAAAATAAAGACGCTGCAAGGACAAAATGAGCGGTTAAAGATAGCAAGAGATTTATTGTTGCCAAAGTTGATGAGCGGGGAAGTGGAGGTGTAAGATGCAACAACTATATGTGGCTGAATTGAGTGATAATGGCATTGAAGTGTTACATGAAGTATCACAGGAAGAATTAGATGAGCTGAAGACATCATATCCAAATTTCAAGGCATTTCATAGAATGACAGAACTAAAGGATATTGTCATTGAGAATGGAATGGACTTTAAAGAGTGGATGCAAAAAGATAATATAGAAAAATGCTATTTCAACCATATACCGACAGAAAAGTTGGTTCAAACATCGAATAAACTAGCGTTTAATTTTGGAGCATCAGTAGGAACATTTCTTTACACAGAAGAAAAACTGTTAAAAAAATATAAACCGGGAATGGAAATCGAACTAGAAAAACTAGAAAGGTCTTTCTATGATGACAATATAGAGTATCGATTTTGGGCTCGATTTAGAAATTATGTAGTACATTATGCCCTCCCATATACTGGATTGGAAGCGGATGAGGCAAATGGTATACAGATTGTTTGCAAGAAAAAACATTTGTTAGAGTTTGAAAAGTGGAATCAAGTTAGAAATGACATCGAGAATATGGATGAAAATGTAAATCTCCCTATAATGGTAGAAAAAATGAATGTGTTGATAGATGCTCTTTATATACATTTTTATACTTATTTTGCGGAAGAAATTGGAAGTGCAACAATTAAATTTGGAGAATTTTGCAAAAAACATGGAACGCAAACTCCAGTGATTGTAAAAGCACAGGATCTGCAGAAGAAGGAAGGTATTTGCGTACAACCATTACCTCGGAAGGAATTAGTTCAAGCATTGGAAATACTAAAAGCAAATCCTAATATAAAAATGGACCTCGTGGAGATATGACGATGGATAAGGAGAATTTGGTTGCTTCCCTTGAAGACTCTCTTACAGAAAACTTGTTTGACACGGTGGCAGATTTAACAGAAGTCGGACTTGATGCAGTGATGGATGATGGGGTACTAAAAGAAATTCCGCTGTTGTCAACTGTTGCAGGCATTTATAAGATAGGTCACACTATTAAAGAACGCCATACAATTAAGCAGTTGGCTTTGTTTGTGACTGAACTGAACAAAGGCTGTGTAGATAAAAACAAGAGAAATAGAATTCTCGAGAAGTTAAACGGAAACCAACAGCAGAGCAAACAAGAAATAGAATATATTTTGGTTGTACTGGACGGTTATTTGGAATATGAGAAGCCGAGGATGCTTGCAAAACTATATATGGCATATTTGGAGCAACGGATTGGCTGGACAGAATTTTCGATGTATGCAGCGATACTAAGAACGCTTTTGCCACAGGACGTGAGAATTTTGCAAAGCCATGACTTTAATGCTGGGGCATTAATTTGTATGCAGATGGATAGTGCGAGCTGGTTGAGATTGTTATCAGCAGGATTTGTATATGAACAAGGCGTAATGCGTTTTAACGATGATATTTCTAAAAATCATGATTTAGATGTGCCTTACTCCATTACAAAATTCGGTCAGAAGTTTATTGACATTGTGGGATAAAATGAGGTGATCCTATGAGCCGCGAATACTCCGAAAATGTCCTTGTCCAGAACAGCGCAGGCAATTTGCTGCAAAATGTTCTGGGCTGGGAGGTCGTGCTGGCTTACAACTCCGAAAAGCTGGGGCCGGACGGGACGTTGGGCCGCACCAGCTATAGGGAAGTGCTGCTGACCCGGTATTTTCGGCAGGCGCTTTTGCGGCTGAACCCGTGGCTCACCCCGAACCAGCTGGACGAGGTGCAGAAGAAATTCACGGCACACGTTTCCACCGCATCCCTGATGCAGATCAATGAGGAAAAGTATTTTCTGCTGCGGGATGGCATCCCGGTGACGGTCAAGCGGCCGGATGGCCGCACCGAAATCCGAAGCGCGGCGGTGATCGACTTCAAAAACCCGGAAAACAATCATTTCCTCGCCGTAAAAAGAAATGAAGATCCACTCGCAACTGTACCGCCGCAGAACGGACATTGTGGGCTTTGTCAATGGCATTCCGCTGCTGTTCATCGAGCTGAAAAAGCCCACCGTGGATGTGCAGAACGCCTACATAGACAATTATCGGGATTACCTCGATACTGTTCCGCAGTTGTTCTACTATAATGCCTTTCTTATGCTGTCCAATGGATTGGAAGCCAAGGTGGGTACGCTTGGCAGCAAGTACGAGTTTTTCCACGAGTGGAAGCGTCTGAAGGAAAGCGATGCAGGCAGCGTGGAACTGGAAACCATGCTGCGGGGCATCTGCGAGAAAAAGACCTTCCTCGATCTGCTGGAAAACTTCATCCTTTACGACCATTCCGGTGGGCGCACCACCAAGATTCTGGCCCGCAACCACCAGTATCTCGGCGTCAACGAGGCCGTCAGTGCTTACGAGAACCGCAAGCTGAAAGACGGCAGGCTGGGTGTGTTCTGGCACACGCAGGGGTCAGGTAAAAGCTACTCTATGGTCTTTCTGGCGCAGAAGATCCGGCGTAAGTTTGCAGGCTCGCCCACCATTGTGGTGCTGACCGACCGTGACGAGCTGAACCGGCAGATCAGCGATACCTTTGAAAACTGCGGTCTGCTGGGCAAAACCAAGGCTTCACAGTTCATTGCATCCAGCGGTACAGACCTTGTGAAAAAGCTGCAGGGCAACCCCAGCTTTGTGTTTACCCTGATCCAGAAGTTCAATCTGCCCAAGGAGCCGCCCATCTACCCGGATCACGACATTCTGATTTTGTCGGATGAAGCCCACCGTAGCCAGTACGGCATTTTTGCAGACAACATGATGCACCTGCTGCCCACGGCGTCCCGCATCGGCTTTACCGGTACGCCGCTGCTGGCAGATGACCATATCACCGAGCGCACCTTTGGCGGGTATCTGTCGGTGTATGACTTCAAGCGGGCGGTGGAGGACGGCGCAACGGTGCCGCTGTACTATGAGAACCGTGCGGATAAGATCGCCCAGTTGGACAAGCCGGAGATTACCGGGCGGATCCTGGATGCCATTGAAGCAGCCGACCTTGATCCCTCGCAGGAGGAAAAGCTGGAACGCGAGTTTGCAAAGGAAATCCATATTCTCACCGCAGATGAACGGCTGCGTTCCATTGCAAAGGACTTTGTGGAGCATTACTCTGACCTTTGGACCAGCGGCAAGGCGATGTTCGTCTGCCTGAATAAGGTCACCTGTGTGCGGATGTACAACTATGTGCAGGAATGCTGGCAGGCAAAGATCAGGGAGCTGGAAGCCCGGCAGGGCACAGCGACCCAGCAGGAAGCGCAGGAGCTTGCCCGTAAACTGGCATGGATGAAAGAAACCGAAATGGCAGTGGTAATCAGTCAGGAGCAGAACGAGGTGCAGACCTTCAAAAAGTGGGGGCTGGATATTCTGCCGCACCGTGCCAAAATGGAAAAGCGGGAGCTGGATAAAGAATTCAAGGACAGCAAGAATCCGTTCCGGGTGGTGTTCGTCTGTGCCATGTGGCTGACGGGCTTTGATGTAAAGTGTCTGTCCTGTCTGTATCTGGACAAGCCGTTGAAAGCCCATACCCTGATGCAGACTATTGCTCGTGCAAACCGTGTTTCGGAGGGCAAGAGCAACGGCCTGATCGTGGACTATATTGGTATCGTAAAGGCGCTGCGCAAGGCTCTGGCAGATTATACGGTAAGCAAGAACAGCCCGGCGGGCATTGACCCAACGGTGGACAAAACGGAGCTGATTCAGCGTATTTGCACGGTCATCGGAAAAACGGACGGCTTTCTGGCAGAACGCGGGTTCCGGCTGCAGGAACTGGTGGATGCACAGGACTTTGAGAAGATGAGCCTTGTACAGGATGCAGTCAACGCGATGTGCGAGACGTTGGAAACCAAGAAAACCTTCCAGACCTATGCGTCTGAACTGGCGCGGCTGTTCCGCTACGCAGACCGTGACGATGTGGACGATACCGTGCGTGCCCGGAAAAACGCAATTCTCGCCATCTACGAGGGCTTGCAGCAGAAGCGGAAACACGCAGATAACACGGATCTTATGGTGCAGATCAACGGTATCGTCAACGAGTACATTCATGTGGAAAAGCCAGATCAGGAGGCTGTACCATCCCGGCAGTTTGACATCAGCAAAATTGACTTTGACCTGTTGAGCCGGGAGTTCGCCCACACCCGGCGGAAGAACCTTTTGCTGCGCGATCTGGATGAACTGGTAAACCAGCAACTGGCGAAAATGCTGTTTGCAAACCCGCAGCGCATTGATTATTATGACCGCTATCAGGAGATCATCGATGCCTACAATGCGGAGCAGAACCGGGCAACCATTGAAAAAACCTTCATGGATCTGATGGAACTTGCCAGTTCACTGGACACGGAGCAGCAGCGCTATGTGCGTGAGGGCTTTTCCAGCGATGAGGAGCTTTCGGTGTACGATTTGCTGTTTTCGGAGAACCTCACGAAGCAGGAAATTGAAACGATCAAGAAGGTGTCCGTGGACTTGCTGACAAAAATCAAACAGCAGATCGCTAAACTTGACCATTGGACGGACAAACAGGAAACCAAGGCGATTGTGGATAATCTGATTCGCAATACCCTTTGGCAAGAACTTCCCAATAGCTATGATGTAAGCGATATCCAGACCTACCAGAAGAAAATCTACGAGTATGTATATATGCGCTACCCGGAAGTAGCATAACGCAAAAATCACCCCAGAGAGAACGCACAAGAGGCTATTCTCTCTGGGGTGATTGCGTATCAAATCATCTGAAAATGCCGCAGCGCCTCTACGATTGCATCCTCTTTTTCCTTCGGACACTTAGGAGGAGAAAGTTTGAAAAAACAGACGGGCGGGTGTGAAGGCGGGTAAATCGACATGGAAAAGATCAAAGCGGATGCTTCCCGAAAAACTGCTGGGCAATTCCATCCAGCTGTGCGGTGATTTGCCGAAAATCCTGATTCAGATCCAAGGTGCGTGCACCGATCTGATTGCCGCCTAAGTTGAAGAGACAATTCGGCGTGATGGCTTCCTGCGTTTTGGCGTAGACTAGCAGCCCGGAAACGTTTCCAGTATGGGCAGCATCCTGATTTTTAACGTAGGTGTAGATCTGGTAGAGGTTGGCAGAATGCAGGGCCTCTTTATTAAACTGCTGCTGCAATGTCTGGCTGTAATACTTGGCATCCAGAATGAGAACTTTTTCGCGAAAACGCAGAAAAATATCGGTTTGCATGGCAGGGAGAAACCGCAGCATGGCAGCATCGTGCTCTCCCACAAGATCCCATTTGACCTGCGCAGCCTTGACCTCAGTAAGGTAGGGATGATTTTGTCGGTAATACTCCAGAATAAAGCGTTCGTACAGCTTTGCCATGCGTTCATCCGAAAATGCTGTCATTTTATAGCTGCCGTTTTCGGTGGTCTGCAGCATATCGTGCAGCACGAAATAGCAGAGATTCAACAGCATCTCGTAATTCTGGTTGCTCCGCTGATAATGTAACTGCTTCCATGGGATTTGAGAGGGAAGCAGTGCAGAAACCGTGTCCAGAAACAGAAGCGCTTTCTTCAATTCCACTTTGCGCTCAGTAGAAACATTCTTATCCCGAAGCAGCACATGCAGGGTGGTTTTCAGAATCTGGTTATACAGGTTATCCTCGGAAAGCTCGTCAAAGGTACAGGCGACCTGTGGCTTGTGCTGGATACGGGTCTTAATGGTCTGCGGAAGATCCAGCTTTCCACGCAAAACTGACCGGGTCTCGCTTCGGGAAACATATTCTCGATAGAGCCCCTGCTTCAGCTGCCGGGAAACACCCTTTGCAAGGATGGCAGCAAACAAATCGTCGATACGCTCAAACTTTTCCGAGGCGATGCACTGATAATCCTGCTGCTGCAGCACCTGATAGGCGTAGGAGAGCATGTAGTAGATGTTCTGGATAAAGATCCCTTTGTCAGTCGTCATTGAAAACACCACGCAGATTCTTTTCCCAACGGTGCAGTTTGTCGGGCGCGTCGAACCAGTATTCTGCCAGCGTAGGCAGAAGGTCAAACTCCACCACAGAGCACATCCAGTCAGTGGTGCAGGCGGCAGGGTCGGCCAGACAAAAGTAACTGTGTCCAACACGAAATCCGGGACCGAGGGAGGCATCTGTGGTAATTTCCCGGTTCAATGCCTTGATCTGTTCCACCAGAGCATTGAAGGTTTCATTGTCAAGCGCAGATTGATATTTCTGGAATCCATCGGAGGTGAACGCCGGTTCGATCTCGAAGAAACTGAAGCGTCTGCGCAGCGCATAGTCGATCATGGCCAGGCTGCGGTCGGCAGTATTCATCATACCGATAATGTACAAATTTTCCGGGACATAGAAGGGCATCCCGTTATAGGCCAGTGTGATCTTTTCGCCCCGATGGTCGCTTTCAATCAGCATCATCAGCTCGCCGAAGATCTTGCTCAGGTTGCCCCGGTTGATCTCATCGATCAGGAAAAAGTATTCTCGGTCGGGGTCGTTGGAAGCCTTCTGGCAGAAGCGGTAAAATACACCCTCTGTCAGCTTGAAGCCGGAGCCGTCCGGCCGGTAGCCCAGCATGATATCCTCGTAGGAGTAATTCTGGTGGAACTGAACAAACTCAACCCGGGAGGAATCAGCTTGACCCATTATAGAGTACGCCAGCCGTTTGGCAGCATAGGTCTTTCCAACGCCGGGTGCACCCTGCAGAATGATATTTTTCTTGTGGCGTAGCAAAGAAACCAACACTTCATAGCGTTGCTCACTCAGAAAAACATCGTGCAGAAAATCAACTCTGGTGTAGCTGTCGGCAGATGCCTGCCGGACGGGAGCAGGGTTTTCATCCCGGATCAGATCCAGAATAAAGTTGTACTCACCCTCCGAGAGCTTGAACAGGCTTCCGTTCGGCTGTACGAAGAACTCCATTTTCTCCAGCTCAGGGAAAGCCTTCAGTACAGCATAGTCAATGGGGGAAGTCAGGCTCTCGGTCTTTTCAAAATAAATCTCTTTGCCGTTGCTTTCCTGTGTGATCTTGGCCAGAGCTACCACTCGCTTTACCGGATTGGCCTCATAGCCGATCACAAGATCCCCGGCTTTTGCATCGAGGAAATTCTGGAAAATCCTGCGCTTGTTCCCGTTGTCATTGTACAGCGTATAGGTCTGCTCTTCGCCGACCCGCAGACTGGAATAACTCCAGATCTTAGGATTGGCAGTCAGCCACCAGTAGTGGCGTGAAGGTGCTTCACAGGCGGCAGCGGCAGCCGGTACTTTCGAGAGGTCGGCTTTTTTCAGAGCCTGTAAAAGCTCATCTCGCAAGCGCCAGATGTAAGTGCCATCCGCCTTTGTGCTGGCATTTTTGCCCACATATAAAATGGGCCACCAACGCATATTTTCGCTGTCGCGGGGCATGCAGCGGCAGCCAGTCTTTTCTGCCACCCGCTGTGCAAGATGGTAGGAGTTGGAGATGTAGAAGTTGCTGGTTTCACCGTATTTAATGGCAAGCTGTTTGCAGGTGGCCTGCCCGCCGTAATCCAGCATACATTTCATCACCCGCAAAGCCTCCGAGGTAAAAACCGAGGTGTCTTGCAGCAAAGCACTCCACTGTGCGGTTGTAATGCCCGGATCATACTCACTTTCAGCAGGAAACCATCCGGCCTGCATCTGTGATGTCTTTTGTTCGGCAAGGTAGAAACGGCTCAGATAAAAGCCCAGATCAATGGCAGCGATATTCCAGTGTGTGTCTGGCCAGTATTTTCCGGCAGGGGCTGCTTCAATGGCACTGCGGATCATCTGGGTGATGGCAGCATTTTGGCTCAGTGCCACCCGCAGCTCATCATAAAGGCGGTAGCTGTTTAGCAGCGATTCTACGGAACCATCCCGCTTGGGCGGAGCATCGAAGTTCAGCGCATCCGAGATGTCACGGGCAACGGAATAGCGGTAGATATAATATTGATCCGGATACCGGAGCCACAGATAGACGCTAATGGCACTGGTGTTCTGGTAGTGGTTATTCCAACTGCCGTCGTTGTATTTTGTGCGTATTTCTTCGGTGGCAGCCTGAAATGCAATAATGCGCTGGGAAAGTTCGGTGGATTCATCAAACAAGCTGCGGAACATTGCGCGTGTTGCTTCACAGTCCGCTGCTGCGAAATTCAGGATCATCGCACGGGGATAGGCATAGCCGGTATCCAGAAGCGAAAAGACCTTTGCAGTGGCTTCCTTGAACATTTCACCAAAATCTGCCGCGTCAATATTCCAATGGTCGTGGAAATGCTGCGCGGCTTCCCATTTGAAATCTTCAACATGAGGCCAATGCTTCGGGAAATAGGTCTGGTATCCGCCCAAAACAGGCTCCAGTTTTGCAAGATCGATCATGACGGCTCCCTCCGAAATCAAAAAGTCTTTAAGATATTGTACCACGATAAAAATAGAAACACCATATTCCAACAAAAGAAAATGCCCGCCTGAAAATCAGACGGACATACTGTAAATCAAATCATCTGAAAATGCTTTAATGCTTCCACAATCGCATCCTCTTTTTCCTTCGGACACTTGGGCTGCTTTGCATTTTCATTTTTCGCTTTATTATAATTCTCTCGCTCGATGATGCCGTACTTCTGCTTCACCTGTGCGATATAGAGATTGGATACCTTCAACTGATGATGTTCCCATACATGCTCCCGAATCTCATTGTAAGTTGCCTTGCTTTCCGCAGCAGTCACATCCAGCTCATCCATGCTCACTTCCACTTCAATGTGGCGGTCGACGTTGAGTTTGGACAAAAGGAGAACGGCCTCGCAATGCCGTGTTCTTGGAAATAGATCCACCGGCTGCACCTTCTCTGCGTGATATCCATTTTGTTCCAGCCATGCAGCATCTCTTGCGGCGGTGGCGGGGTTGCAGCTGACGTAGACCACCCGGCGGGGAGACATGCGCACGACAGCGGAAAGGGTGGCTTCGTCGCAGCCCTTGCGGGGAGGGTCCAGCATTACGATGTCCGGGTGAAGGCCCTCAGCGGCAAGGCGGGTGGCGGCCTGACCGGCATCTGCGCAGAAAAATCGGCTCTTTGCGGCCACATCTGCACCCATGCGGGCAGCGTTAGCCTTGGCACTTTCAATGGCTTCCGGTACGATCTCCACACCGATCAGCTCACGGCAGTGCGCTGCCATGGAAAGACCAATGGTGCCCATGCCGCAGTAGAGGTCCAGCAGCAGGTCGTCCGGGGTAAGCTGAGCATACTGGGCGGCAATGCCGTAAAGCTGCTCGGCAGCAAGGGTATTGACCTGATAGAAGGAAAGCGGGCCAAGCTGCACCGGAACGCCGCACAGGGTGTCTTCAATATACCCCTGCCCATACAGGGTGTGGGTCTCGGTGCCAAGGATCACGTTGGTGTTTTTAGCATTTACGTTCAGCAGGATCGTGGTGATCTCTGCAAATTGAGCTTTCAGCCGGGTGCAAAGCTCTTCAGCGGAGGGCAGCTTGGCACGGGTGCAGACAAGGCAGACCATGATCTGGCCACTGTGAGCGCCGCGCCGCAGAAAGATATGACGCACAAGGCCCCTGCCGGTCTCCTCGCTGTACGGCTGGATGCCCTTTTCTGCAAAAAAAGCGCACAATACGTTGCCGATCTCATTCAGCACACCGGGCTGCAGGCGGCAGTCCGGGCAGGGGACGATGCGATGGGTGCGCCCGGCGTAGAAGCCGATACAGGGCTTGCCGCTTTTGTCCACGCCCACCGGGAACTGCACCTTATTGCGGTAGCGGTTCACTTCCGGCGATCCCACAATGGGCAGAACAGGCACATCCAATCCTCCGATGCGGGCAAAGGCATCTGCAACATTCTCCTGCTTGGCGCGCAGCTCGGCAGCATAGTCCAGATGCCGCAGGCTGCAGCCGCCGCAGGGGCCTGCCACGGAACAATCCACCGGGATACGGTCCGGCGAAGGAGTGAGCACCTCGTCCAGAATACCGAAGGCGTAGCGCTTGCAGTCCTTAACGATGCGCACCCGGGCTTCGTCGCCGGGGGCGGCACCGGGAATAAACACGGTCTCACCGTCGGGGCTGTGTGCTACGCCGCTGCCATCGCTGGAAAGACGCTCTACGCGCAGGGTGAGAACTTGATTTTTCTGTAAGGGCATGAAGGGTCTCCTTTACTGGTGGTCAGGGCCGTCGGCGGGAGCATCAGCCTGCGCCGCGAAATACTTGCTGGGCGGCACGCCCTTGGCGCGCTTGAATACCCGCGAAAAATAGAACTGGTCAAAGAAGCCTACCGACACCGCGACCTCGGCAATGGAAAGGTTGCCTGCGCGCAGCAGCTTGCAGGCTTCGTTGATGCGGTATTCGGTAAGATAATCGATGGGGCTTTTGCCTACGTTCAGCATGAACACGCGGTACAGGTGACTGCGGGAGACACCTACGCTTTTTGCCACATCATCAATGGAAATATCGTGTGAATAATTGAACTGGATGTACTTGATGGCGTTAAGCACATACTGGCTGGAAGAGGAAGCCGTGTGCGGTTTGCCAGCGCTGGTCTCCTTCATCAGAGAAGCGATAAAGAGATAAAGGTAGCCCACCATGGCGGCTTCATCCTGCGGCTGCAGCCCGCGGGAGGAATAAATGTTGGCCAGAGCGGCACGCATCCCATCGGGGTCGTGGGTGTGATGCACCGGCGAGTCGTCGGTGAAGGGGAGCTGCGCGGCCAGTTTGTGGGCACACGCACCGTTGAAGCCTACCCAGCTGTACTCCCAAGGCTGCTGCTCATCGGCAGTATACCGGATCAGCTGGCTTGGCCGGGCAAAAAACAGCTGACCCTGGCTCACTTCCCAGGTGCGTCCGCCCACCTCGAATACGCCCTTGCCGGAAAGTACCAGATGGATCAGGTAATGGTCGCGGATACCCGGCCCCCATGTTTGGCCCGGAGCACAGCGTTCGATGCCGCAATTGAAGATGGAAAGCTCAATATTATTGGTATAATTTTGTTTGAAGGATTGCTTATATACATCTGCCATAGCCGCGTTTCCTCCGCTCTGTCACGTTGCGGGCAGCTTTGTGCCCGATCTTTGGTATAGTATACCACACATCTGCCCGCAAATTCAACAAAAGTACATCTTATTCTTTGAACTGGGTGCCAAAATTCGCGTTTTTTCAGCGTTGGAAATTGAAAAAAGCGGTTGGATGCTTTACAATAGACGTAACATACCCATCTATCCCAAAGCAGCATATTGAGGGAGGAATCGTTATGGCAAACAGTGCGCAGCTCCGAAATGAGATCGCGGCGGGCAAATGGGACGATAAGCTCCGGGCACTGTATGGCGATGCGGCGCAGGAGATCTGCCGGCAGCGGGCACGCTACTGTGCTGCGCTGGAACAGTTTGAGCTGTACTTTGGGCCGGGCAGGCAGGTGCAGGTTTATTCGGCACCGGGCCGCGCAGAGCTGGGCGGCAACCACACCGACCACCAGCACGGTTATGGCCTTGCGGCGGCTGTCACGCTGGATCTTGTGGCTGTGGCTGCGCACAATACAGACGGCTACGTGCGGGTCAAATCCCGCGGGTTCAACAAGCTGGATGTGATCGACCTGACCGTGGAGGGGCCGCAGGAAGGGGAGAGCACCCACTCGGCCAGCCTGATCCGCGGCATTGCCGAGGGCTTCCGCGCGGCAGGCAAAGCGGTGGGCGGCTTTGATGCATACACGGCCAGTGATGTGCTGCGCGGCAGCGGCCTTTCCAGTTCTGCTGCCTTTGAAATGGGCATGGCTGCCATCTGGAACGGAGAATATGGCTGCGGTCTGGCCCCGGCAGAGCTGGCAAAGATCTGTCAGTATGCGGAGAATGCCTATTTTGGCAAGCCCAGCGGCCTGCTGGATCAGCTGACCAGCGCAGTGGGCGGCATTATCTTTGCGGATTTTGCAGACCCCCAGCAGCCGGTTCTGGAAAAGATCCACGCCGACGGCCTGCTGCCGCCGGGCATGAGCCTGTGCGTTACCGATACGCGCGGCAGCCACAGCGAATTGACCGGTGAGTTTGCAGCCATCCGGCAGGAGATGGAGCAGATCGCAGCGTTTCTTGGCAAAAAGGTGCTGGGACAGGTGACGGAGAGCGCATTCTGGGCAGCACTGCCTGCGCTGCGCAAAGCCTGCGGCGACCGCGCGGTGCTGCGCGCCATCCACTATTTTGAAGAGAACGCTCGCACCCTTGCCCAGAGGGACGCGCTGCAGGCCGGGCAGTTTGCTGCCTTTGCAGCGCTGGTGCTGGAAAGCGGACGCGCATCCTTTGCGCTATGCCAGAATGTCTACTGCAGCACCGATGTGCGGCATCAGGGGCTTTCGGTGGCACTGGCGCTGAGCCAGAGTATCCTGCAGGGCAGCACGGGAGCCTGGCGGATGCAGGGCGGCGGCTTTGCAGGCACCATTCAGGCGTATGTTCCCCAGAGCCTGCTGGAACGCTATCACAGCGAGATCGAGCGGATATTCGGCAAGGGCAGCTGCTACATTCTGCGTCTGCGGGAGCAGGGGGCAGTGAAAGTGATCTGAAAACAAAAACGCATCTGCAAGATTTTGCAGATGCGTTTTTTGCTATACTTTATACTGCTGGGAAGGTTCAGAAAACCGGTTTCGGGCCGGGAGCGGACTGAGCCTGCTCTTTCTCTTCTTCCCGGCGCTGCTGATCCGAGATATACTGCACCATGTCCCGCTCCTCGTGGGAAAAATGGAACAGGTCTGCGATGGTATCGTAGGCGCTCACCACGAAGTTGAAGCCTGTCTTTACCACATTGAACAGCAGCATGGGCACAAAGGTGAAAGAAAGTGAGATCAATCCGCCGCTAAAGAAAAGATCGTCCAGACGCAGATTGCTGAAGAAAAGATCCAGCGCATCGCCCAGCGGCCCGCCGCCGGAAATACTGCGCAGTTCTTCTTCGGAAACAGAAATGTATGAATGCGGCATCTGAAGGTTTTTCATGGAGAAAGCTCCTTTCTGACAAGATCGTTCCGGGAATGGGGTCAAACTCAGGCGGCAGCGGTTTCCTCGGCCTGAGCGGCATCAAAGCTCGGCATGGGGTTCACGATCTGATCGTAGATGCTTGTAACGGTACGAATGACGTTCATGACCTGCGAATAGACATAGACACCGGCCAGACCGGCAACGCCCACAGAAGCGATACGGCTCCAGGTGTTCATCTTATCCCAGGTGTGATAGAAGGTGCCGGACAGGCTCAGACCATTCGACAGACCGGACTGCACACGGCCTGCGATGTACCGGAAGGAATAGTTGCTCATCAACACGAACAGGTTGATCGCTGCATTCTGGCAGAATGTAGCAAACTGATCGGTGTTGAAATAAATATCGTGATTAAAGGCTGAGCCAAGGTAGATGGACTGACCGCCATCCAGATAGGTCATTTCTTCTTCGGAGATAACGGCATAGGAAGCCGGTAAAAGCATGGTATTCTGATTGGGATGATCCATGGTGGAAGAACTCCTTTCCGTAGTGGAATCTGCACAAAGGCAGACAATAATACTATCTGAATTGTAACATAACTGTGTCCAAATAACAAGAGCAGAGATGTGCAAAATCATGATACATTTGTGAATAAACTGTTACGGAAAGACGGTGAAATCACGAATATCAGCCCAAAAATGCGCAATATGTCCAGAATCTGGTCCTGAAAAAATGTTCTGTAGAAAAAGCAAAAGCGCCTGCACATTCCGGGTGCAGGCGCTTTTATGGGGAGAAAATGATCGGGGAATTACTGTGCCCGTTCGTAGAGCACGGTCAGCTGCGCAATGTGCCCGGCCAGTGCTTCCGGCAGGGGACAGGTGAGCCGCCACTGCCAGTTGGAGCCTTGGGTGCTGGGAGTGTTGATGCGGGCCTCACTGCCCAGATGCAGCCAGTCCGCCAGAGGGATCACAGCGGTATCCGATACACTGGCAAGGCAGGCACAGATCATGGCCTCGGTCAGCTCTTCCGGCTGGCAGCGCAGGTAGCGGCAGGCATAGGCCACATCCTCGGCACTGGCGTTGGTACGCCAGCCTTCGGTGGTCACATTGTCGTGGGTGCCGGTGTACACCACGCTGTTGCGGTGGTAGGTGTGGGGTAGGTAATTGCCGGATTCCCGGCTGTCAAAGGCAAACTGCATGATCTTCATGCCCGGGTAGCCGCTGGCAGAAAGCATGGCCTTGACCTCCGGGGTCAGGTAGCCAAGATCCTCGGCAATGATGCCGCCCTCGCCAAGGTTTTCGTGCATGGCGTTGATAAAATCGCGGTCAGGGCCTTTTTCCCAGTGGCCGCCCGTCGCCGTTTTGTTCCCGGCGGGAATGGAGTAATAGCTCTCGAAGCCGCGGAAGTGGTCGATGCGCACCACATCGTAAATGGAGGTGGCGTGCTTCATGCGCTGCTTCCACCACGCAAAGCCGGTGGCCTTGTGAACAGGCCAATCGTACAGCGGATTGCCCCATAGCTGACCATCCGCTGCAAAGGCATCCGGCGGGCATCCGGCAACCTGCGTCAGGTGCATCTGGCCATCGGTCTGGAACAGTTCCGGGTGGGTCCACAGATCGCTGGAATCCGGGCTGACATAGATGGGAATATCGCCCACCAGACGGACGCCCTTGCCGTTGGCGTAAGCCTTCAGGGCGTTCCACTGGGTGTAGAAGAAGAATTGCACCGCCTTGTAGTAATCCACCGCACCGGCGAGACGCTGTTTTGCGGCAGCAATGGCTTCCGGTTTGCGGCAGCGCAGGTCATCCGGCCAGTCGGCAAGGCCGGCCTGCCCCTGTTCGGCCTTGACAGCCATAAACAGGGCGTAATCCTCCAGCCAGAAGCTCTGCGCCTCGCAGAAGGCTTCATAGGAGGGGGAGGGGGCTGCCAGCAGGCGGTCGGCTGCCTTTTTCAGGATCACAGGCCGCTCGTTGTACAGTGCGCCGTAGTCGATGGGGCCTACAGGCCGTGCGGCGGGCACTTCATCGGCCGTCAGCAGACCGACGTCGGCCAGCAGGCGGTAGTCAATGAAGTAGGGGTTACCGGCAAAGGCGGAAAAGCTCTGATAAGGGCTGTCGCCGTAGCCGGTGGGGCCGATGGGCAGGATCTGCCAGTAGGTCTGCTTTGCATCGGCCAGAAAATCCACGAATGCAAAGGCCTCTTTTCCCAGCGTACCGATGCCAAAAGGCCCCGGCAGACTGAAAACGGGCATCAAAATGCCGCTTGCACGCATAGTGTGCGCACCTCCTTAGCCCTTGACAGCACCTGCCACAACGCCCTCAATGATGTACTTCTGGCAGGTCATGTACAGGATGATGATGGGGATAATGGCAATGATGATGCAGGCCATCATGGGAGCCAGCTCCACACGGCCGTAGCCGCCGCGGAAGTACTGGATGGCCATGGGAATGGTGCGGTATTTCTTGATGTCCAGCACCAGAGTGGGCAGCAGGTAGTCATTCCACACCCACATGGTCTCGAGGATGGCGGTGGAGATCATGGTAGGCTTGAGGATGGGGAATACGACCTTGAAGAAGATCTGAATGGGGTTGCAGCCATCGATCATGGCCGCTTCCTCAATTTCCATGGGCACGCTCTTCATGAAGCCGGTGAACATGAACACGGCCAGACCGGCACCGAAGCCCAGATAGATGATGCAGATGTTCCA
>ENA-OWOF01000206-OWOF01000206.1-gut-metagenome-genome-assembly--contig:-NODE-206-length-24571-cov-6.880828_pt1 | contig 24571 bp, 22 predicted proteins | sample MGYA00248255_ERZ651790 | MGnify/ENA primary metagenome ERZ651790 (study PRJEB26908, sample SAMEA4031711) | gut metagenome | biome: gut; feature: normal infant; material: stool | place: China | collected 2015...
GATAGGCACGATGTGTAAGTGGAGCGATCCATTCAGCAAGCGTGTACTAATAGGTCGAGGGCTTGACCACAATTCGCTTGAGACTCTTAGAGTCAACGAAAAAATGTAAGCAGTGATTATTCAGTTTTGAAGGCACGTCCTTCTAAAAAATACTGGACAGATACACAGAAATGTGATATACTGTGTCAGTCATATGGTCGGTGACGATGACGGTGAGGTTCCACCTGTTCCCATTCCGAACACAGCAGTTAAGCTCACTCGTGCCCAAGATAGTTAGCTGGAAACGGCTTGTGAAAATAGGTAGTCGCCGACTTGAACAGAAAGCTCTGAGAGAAATCTCAGGGCTTTTTTGTTGCGCTATATGCCAAGGGGTTGCAGAACAGGGAAAAAGCTGGTATCCTCAAAGCAGGAAAGGGTGAGAATATGCGTTCGGACAGAACATGCAAGGATACAGCAAAGCATTATGCAACGGTACTGGTGCTTTTACTGTTTTGCAACATCGTATTTTATGTGCAGACACATTACCAGCACACTTCGTCGTCCCGGCCTGAGGATGACTATCAGGGCAGAATGCCGCAGTTTCATAGCAGCGTAGATCGGGATGATGACGGGGTAGACGACCAGCTTGATATTCTGAACGGCGCACTGGTCTATGTGAGCACACATCCAAAATACAAAAGCCGCTATTATGAGACCGGTTATCCTGACGATGGTTATGGCGTTTGCACCGATGTAGTTGCTTATGCCTTGAAGAATGCCGGATATGACCTGCAAGTGCTTGTGGATGCAGATATCCGGGAGCAACCACAGGATTACATGGTAGCAGAACCGGATGCAAACATAGATTTCCGACGGGTGCGAAACCTGAAGGTGTTTTTTTCACACACGGCAGCTGCCCTGACAACAGATGTCTCGGAAATTGAAGAATGGCAGGGCGGCGATATTGTGATCTTTGAAAGACATATCGGCATCGTGTCCGACCGGCGAAATAAAAACGGAGTGCCCTATATCATTCACCACAATGACCCATGGCAGACGGCTTACGAACAGGACATTCTGGAAAAACGAACTGACATCGTGGGTCATTACCGAATTTCAAAATAAAAGCGGCCCCGCTGCGTGGAAAACTCCAACGCAGCGGGGCCGATGATTTATTGGGTGGTATATCCTTTAAGAAGGAAGCTTCCGCTTAGCCCTTGCCGGCGCAGCCGAACAGCTCGATCTTCTCCTTGCACTTGGCCTCGATGGCCTTTGCGCCGGGAGCCAGCAGCTTGCGGGGGTCGAAGCCCTTGCCCTGCTGATCCTTGCCCTCTTCGATGTACTTGCGGGTGGCCTCAGCAAACACCAGCTGGCACTCGGTGTTGATGTTGATCTTGGAAACGCCCAGGCTGATTGCCTTTGCGATCATCTCGTCGGGGATGCCGGTGCCGCCGTGCAGAACCAGAGGAATGTTATTGGTGGCCTTGTGGATGCGGTCCAGAGCCTCGAAGTCCAGACCCTTCCAGTTTGCGGGGTAGACACCATGGATGTTGCCGATGCCGGCAGCCAGGAAGTCAATGCCCAGAGCAGTGATCTTTGCGCACTCTTCGGGGTCTGCAATCTCGCCGGCACCCACGACGCCGTCCTCGACACCGCCGATGGAACCGACCTCGGCCTCGATGCTCAGGCCCTTAGCGTGTGCCAGAGCAACCAGCTCCTTGGTCTTTTCCACATTCTCCTCGATGGAGTAGTGGCTGCCATCGAACATGATGGAAGAGAAGCCGGCCTCGATGCAGGCCTTGCAGCCCTCATAGGTGCCGTGATCCAGATGCAGGGCAACGGGAACGGTGATGCCCATGGAATCGACCATAGCGCTGACCATGGCAGCGACGGTCTTGAAACCGGTCATGTACTTGCCGGCACCCTCGGAAACACCCAGAATCACAGGGCTCTTCATTTCCTCGCAGGCGGTCAGAACGGACTTGGTCCACTCCAGATTGTTGATGTTGAACTGAGGCACACCGTAGTGGCCATCACGTGCTTTGATCAGCATTTCGGTTGCATTTACCAACATTATTCATTACCTCCACAAAATCATTGGGGTCTTGCTCGTTTCATATCCGCTTTGTGCACGGTTTAACGAACCTACAGAATTAGTATACCCCAAACAGCGGCCAAAATCAATCCAAACCGGTGCTTTTCCTGTAACAATGCGGGGATTCTGTTTCTGGCAGGGTGCAGGGGGTTACTGCCAGAAGCGCGTATATTCGATAGAATGCAACAAATTTCCATATAATGTGCAATAAGCGGCCGAAAGACAGAAAGCTTGATGAAGGACGGATTTTCAACACAGATCCACATTCGTCAAAATGATATTGGGCAATTTGGCAAAAGCGGACAGGATGCAGTTCAAAAAATTGTCATATTTCCGACTTGTATTCTACAAATTGTACGCAGGAAATCAAAAAAGGTCGAACCAAAAAGTGGAAAACCTTGTGGAAAGTGTGGAATTCCACAGGCAAAACAGGCTTTAAAGCTGGACTTTTGAACTTTCTCCACAGGGTTTTCAACATGTGGAAAAATAATCGCTCTTCTACGGATTGTATACCGCGTTTTTGTGGAAAACTTTTTTCTCCGGCAAAACAGAGGGATATCTACCCAGCAGCCGGGTAAAGCTGATGCAGGGCGGCAGAACATTTCTGCAAAAAAGCGGAAACGGTCTCCGGCACCACGAACAGAAAAACTTTTGCAGGACGCGGATAAAAAACGGTAATTTGCTGGCAAACAAGGTCGGCTTATGCTATACTTCAAGATGAGTTATCATCTTCAGATCATACCGGTGCGCGGCCCAGAGTGCGGCGCGCCTTTTGGAGGGTGTGCACAGCACCTTCCGGTGATACAACGGAAGGAGAAAATCATCATGGAAGAAAAGAACCAGCCGCGCCGTCCGCGCCGCAGCCCGGAAGAGCCGCTGCAGAAGAACGAGAGCCTTGTTTATGGCAAAAATCCGGTGACCGAACTGCTGAAAAGCGGTTCCGGCGTGGACACCGTGCTCATTGCTGAGGGCATGGCTCCGGCCGTGGCGGCTTACTATACCGCATTGGCAAAGGAAGCGGGTGCCACGGTGAAGCGGGTGCACCCTAACAAGCTGCGCCTGATGACCGGCACCGAGAGCCATCAGGGTGTGGCGGCATTTGCCAGCGAGATCGAATACGTGACGGTAGACGACCTGATGGCAGCAGCCAAGGACAAGGGCGAGGCACCTTTTCTGGTGCTGAGCGATGGCATTGAAGACCCGCACAATCTGGGTGCCGTGATGCGCAGTGCTCTGCTGTGCGGTGCGCATGGCATCGTGATTCCAAAGCGCGGCGGCGCATCGGTCACGCCTACCGTCATCAAGTCCAGCGCAGGTGCCGCAGAACGCCTGCCGGTGGCTCGTGTGGCCAACATCGGCGAGACCATCCGCCGCCTGAAGGAGCAGGGTGTGTTCGTCTACTGCGCCGATATGGACGGCGTGTCTCTGCGCAGGAACAACCTGACCGGCCCCATTGCACTGGTGCTGGGCAGCGAGGGCAGCGGTGTTTCGCAGCTGGTGAAAAAGCTGTGCGACGGCGTGGTGCGGCTGGATATGGCAGCACCGGGCACCGGTGTGGACAGCTACAACGTGTCGGTGGCTGCGGGCATTATTCTGTACGAGATCCAGTCCCAACGCGCAGCACAGCAGGCATGATCCGGCATTCGGGCCGGAACCTCAATTTGAATTACAGGAGGGACTAGAATGCCGAAAGATAAAAATAATGGCCGGGAAATGACCCCGGATGAAAAGTTCCGCTCCTTTTTCAGCACCACGGCGGTGGATATCCCGGAGGAGATGACCCGGAGGGACGAAAACCAGCCGGAGGAAAAGCCGCAGAAACGGTTTGGCCTGTTTGGCCGTGGTAAGGAAAAGCAGGAGACTGACGAAGCTGCAGCAGAGCAGCCGCAGGAAATGCCCACCGGTGAGGTGCGGCTGGGTGAGGATGCGCAGCCGGAACCGGAAGCGGATCTGGAACTGATGCTGAAGCCGGAGGCAGACCCGGAACAGGAACTGGCCCCGTGGCCTTTTCTGGAAAAGGAAGCAGAGGATGCACAGCCGGAAGCACCCGCCAAAAAGCCAGAGGAAAAATCTGCACCGCAAACGGCGGCCCCCCCGGCGGCAGTGAAGTCGGAAACACCCCGGCAGAGCGCTGTCCCGGCGGCAAGACCCGCAGAGCAGCACAGCACGGCAAAGCCTCCTCGGCACCCCAAGAATGCGCCGGAGGTGCTGCTGCCGCAGGAAGAGCAGGAGCAGCAGGAGATGGCACAGCTCAAGGCGATGATCAACGGCCTGAGCGACCAGAAGCCGGAAAAGCCTGCACCGAGAGCCGAAGCAGCCCCGGCGGCAGAAACTGAACCGGCTGAAAGCAAAAAGAAACCGTCCGGTGCACCGCTGCCCGCGGCTGTGTTTGCAGCGGTAAAGGAGACGGCACCGGAGCTGCAGCCGGAACCTGTGCCGCAGCCGGAAAAAACGGAGCAGCCGGTGGCCGATTTCTTTGGCAAGGCGCAGAGCGAGGACGCACCGCAGGCACCTTTGGCCCCGGCAGAGGAGCCTGCCGCAAAAGAGGACACCATGAGCCTGCCGCTGCTGCCGCTGGACGGTGAAGAGCCGCAGCAGGCACCGGAGAAGGCACCCGCTGCGCCACAGCCGGAACTGAAAGCTGAGGCGGAGGACGCGGTGTCTCCGGAGGAACATGCTGAAACGGAGCTGACCGAGCCGGAGGCCACGGCGGATAAGCTGCACCGTATGAGTGCAGAGCTGACGCTGCGCTGCGTGCTGGGCGGCATTCTGGCTGTGGTGCTGCTGCATTTTGGTTTGGTGTCGGATGGGCTGCTGCCCGCCATGGCGGCGCTGGACCCGGATGCTGCCCCGGCGGCATTCTATGGTGCAAACCTGTTGCTGCTGGCAGCAAGCCTGTGCGTGAGCTTCCCGGTGCTGCGCGACGGCCTGAACGGCCTGCGCGGACGGCCTTCTTCCGAGACGATGCCGGCGCTGGCCGCAGTAGCAGCGCTGGTGCAGGCGGTCACAGCCATGCTGAACGCAAATGTTTACCGCGGCACCACCGGCATCTCGCTGCTCAGCGGCATGGCCGCGCTGGGGCTGTTCCTTGCGCTGCTGGGCAGCCGGGTGATGCTGGCTGCTGTCAAGGGCGGCTATGAGCTGGTGACCAATGGTGTGGAGTTCGAGGGCGCCTACCGCGCCAAGGACAAAGACCTGCTGCGCGCCCTTGCACGGGATCTGGAACAGAAGGACCCCTGGGTGCTGCTGAGCCGCCCGATGAAGGAAGCTGACGGCTTTGTGGAGCAGAGCTTGAGCGAACGCGCAAGCGAGCGCCGTGCACGCAAAGTTTCGTACATCCTGCTGGGCGTTGCCCTGCTCAGCGGCGTGCTGTTCCTGCTGGCAGGTGCCGGCTGGAACAAAGCGGCGGCTGCCATGGCAGCGGTGCTGTGCATGGGCGCACCGCTTTCTTCTACCCTGATCGCGGGCGTTGCCTCGCTACGGCTGCAGCGTGCGGCTGCGGCTGTGGGCGCAGTCGTGCCCGGTTGGCAGGCCATTGAGCAGCTGGGCGGCATTGATACGCTGCAGATTGATGCAGACGACCTGTTCACCGCCGACAGCGCACAGCTGGAGGATATCCGCATCTTCAAGGGCGGCCGCATCGACCGCGCCATCCTGTACGCGGCCAGCGTGCTGAACGAGAGCCACGGCACCCTGAAGGGGCTGTTCCGCCAGATCGTTGAGGAACGCACAGACATCCTGTTCCCGGTCAAGGATCTGGAGCAGCACCATGGGCTGGGCTTTTCCGCCTGGTGCGATAACAACCGCATCCTCATTGGTACCCGCCGCTATCTGGAGCAGGAGGGCGTGCCGCTGCCGGACGAGGAATACGAGATGCAGCACTCGAAGAACGGCGAGCTGCAAATTTTGTATCTGGCTGTGTCCGGCAATCTGCACGCTATGTTCGTGCTGAAATATGTGGGCGGGCGCAATGTGGCCCGCGGCCTTGCCGTGCTGCAAAAGGAGAACATCCGCCTGCTGGTCACATGCCAGGACCCCAGTCTGACTGCACACCACATTACCGAAGCATACCGCCTGCCGGAAGGCATGATCACCGTGCTGGATCAGGAGCAGTGCAACGCCATCAAGGCCGCACCGGAAGACCCGGAGGATACCTGCTGCATGATCCATCTCAAGGCGTTTGCCAGCCTGACCGGCGGTCTGCAGGCTGCGGATCAGGCCCAGAACGCCGAGAGCAGCGCCACCACGGTACAGATGGTCTCGGTGCTGTTCTCCATTATCATTGCAGCGCTGCTCACCAGTGCAGGCAGCATCTGGGAGCTTTCGGTGGCAACGGTGCTGATGTACCAGGCAGCGTGGAGCGCCCTGAGCATTGCTGTGTGTGCACTGAAGCAGCATAACTGAGAAATATTCTCAGAATAAATAGGAATCGTTCTCGATTTCCATCAAAAAATATGGTATACTTTGTTCAGAACCTGAGCCGCAGGCGAAAAAATTACCGCCGGGCTGAATGATAGAGCCGGGATCGGTCGATCCTGACAGAAGATCCGTTTTTGAAAGGAGAGCATCATGGAACTGAAGGGTACCAAAACCGAGAAAAATCTGATGGAAGCGTTTGCAGGCGAGAGCCAGGCACGCAACAAGTACACCTTCTTTGCCAGCATGGCAAAAAAAGAAGGCTACGAGCAGCTGGCCGCGATCTTTGAGGAGACCGCCGGCAATGAGAAGGAGCACGCAAAGATCTGGTTCAAGCTGCTGTGCGGCGGCGCGATCCCCGATACCCTGACTTGTCTGGACATGGCAGCAGGCGGTGAGCACGACGAGTGGACCGAGATGTACCCCCGCATGGCCAAGGAGGCCAAAGAAGAGGGCTTCCCTCAGATCGCAGCACTGTTCACCATGGTGGCACAGATCGAGAAGGAGCACGAGGAGCGCTACCGTGCGCTGGCCGAAAACCTGAAAAACAACAAGGTCTTTGCCCGCGAGGAGCAGCAGGTATGGCAGTGCCGGAACTGCGGCTACACCTATATCGGCAAGTCCGCACCGCTCAAGTGCCCGGTGTGCGCACATCCGCAGAGCTACTTTGAGCTGAAAAAGATCAACTACTAAGCTGAAAATTCAAAAGCAGAACAGCGCCGCCGCATCCGGTTTGCCGGGTGCGGCGGCGTTTTGTACAAAATTGAAAAGCGGATTTTATTATTCTCCACAAAATAAGGCTCAGCTGCCCGGCAGAATGGGCAAAAAACTTGACCCGGTTTTGCACTGCGTGTAAAATAATACGGAGACAGGAATATTTAAAGGATCTTGCAGCAAAGCAGGCGGGGAGGGCAAAGCCCATGAAGCAGGGGTTCAAAGCGTGTGTTTGTGCAGTGGTGCTGTGCGCAGAACTGTTTGCAGCCGGGGCGTTGTCGGCCTATGCTGCGCAGGAGCAGCCGCTGCCGGACAGCGGCATGACATTGGACACTGCCGAACTGACGCTGGATATCACCGAAGGAGACCCGGCCCCGGTGGCCTACCTGAATGTGCAGGCACCCAACGACTACTTCTTTCTGATCTGGACTTCCAGTGATCCGGCAGTGGCATCGGTGGACGGCACCGGCAAGGTGACCGGCCATGCCGAGGGCACTGCGGCCGTCACGGCCCGCAATGAGCGCGGCGAAAAGACCACCTGTACCATCACGGTGCGCAAAAGCACAGCCAGCCGCCTGGTGCTGAACACCAGCGATCTGACGCTTACCATTACAGAGCAGGAGCCTGCCCCGACGAAACAGCTGAAGCTGGAACAGAACAAAGGCGGGTTTACCTATGTGCGGCAGTGGGTCAGCAGCAACCCGGCGGTGGCATCGGTAAGCACAAACGGTACCGTAAAGGCGCAGGGGTCCGGCAAGGCCGTCATCAGCGCACTGACCACAGCCGGGCAGGTGCTGCGCTGCACGGTAACGGTCACATCGGAGATCGGACGGGTGCAGATGAGCAAAAACGCCATGCTGCTGCAGGCAGTGGGAGCCAGTCAGAAGCTGACCGCGCAGGCTGCAGGCACCAAAAACGGAACGATGACATGGCTCAGCAGTAATCCGGGCGTGGCAACTGTGAGTGCGGATGGCATGGTAACGGCGGTGGGCGACGGTGAAACGATGATCCTTGCCGTTACACCGGAGGGTCGTGCCGATGCCTGCTATGTGGCCGTGGGAGCGGCGGCGTGGCGGTTCCGCTCGGAGGACGAGCTTGCCGAAACGCTGACCCTGACCGGCCAGCTGCCCTATTCGGATGGAAAATAAAAAGAAAAATGGGAGCGTTCTGTGCAGCAGGATGCTCCCATTTTTTCAAAACCCGCTGGGCAGAAAGATCATGGTTCCCCGGGCAGACCACGCCATCCGCTGGGCCATGCAGCCGGGCGCACCGGCTAGCAGAAACAGGGCCAGTGCGGCGAGCAGCAGCACCCATCCAAGGCCGCTGTGCGGCCTGCCGGAAAAAGGATCCCCTTTTTTGCGTCTCATCCCGCTGCCCCCTTTTTGCTGTACTGGCCCATGCTATGCGCGGCCAGCAGTGATTGTGCAATGTGCTGGGCTGTGGTACAATAAAACCTTAAGAGATACATTGTACAGGGAGAACGATCTTTATGCTGACCATTACACTGCTGGGCACTGCGGCTACCATGCCACTGCCGGACCGGGCACTCTCGGCGGCGTTTGCTGCCTGCGGCGGCCACGGCCTGCTGTGGGACTGCGGCGAGGGCACTCAGGCAGCGGCACACCGGGCAGGCGTGAACCTGATGCGGGCAGATGCCATCTGCCTGACCCACTACCATGGCGACCACATCTTTGGTCTGCCGGGCCTTTTGCAGACTCTGGGGGCGCAGGGCCGCACAAGGCCGCTTGCGCTGCTGGGTCCGGAGGGCCTGCCGGATATCTGGGCGGCGGTGCGGGCACTGACCGGCCCGCTGCCCTATCCGGTGAAGCCGCAGGTGCTTATGCCGGGCCAGCCGCTGGCGCTGGATGCGCTGAGCGAGGGCTGGCCTGCCGGTGCGCGGCTGGTGCCGTTTGCCACAAAGCACCGGGTAAAAAGCCTTGGCTACCGGCTGGAGCTGCCCCGTGCAGGCAAATTCTCGCCGGAGCAGGCCCGGGCGCTGGGGGTGCCGGTGCAGCAATGGAAGCTGCTGCAGAAAGGGCAGAGCGTTGCCGTGGAGGGCAGAACGGTGCAGCCTGCGCAGGTGCTGGGCGCCCCGCGCAAGGGGTTGAGCGTGGTATTTTCCGGCGATACGGCCCCCTGCCCGTATTATTTGCAGGCGGCGCATGACGCAGACCTGCTGATATGCGATGCCACCTATGCCCTTCCGGAGCAGGAAGACCAGGCCCGTCAGTGGGGGCACAGCACCTTTGGGCAGAGCGCATCCCTTGCCGCGCAGGCGAGGACAAAGCGGCTTTGGCTGACCCATTATTCCCCCATGATCACCGACCCGGAGGAGTATGCCGCGCAGGCACAGAGCATCTTCCCGGCGGCGGAGTGCGGCTTTGACGGCAAAAGCATCACCCTGCAGTACGAGGAGGCACAGCCATGACCATCCGGATGGACGAGGGTGCGGCAGAGCTGCTGGACACCCTGCACAGGGCGGGCTATGCAGCCTACGTGGTGGGCGGCTGCGTGCGAGACAGTCTGCTGGGCCTTACACCGCACGACTGGGACCTGTGCACCAGTGCTCTGCCGCAGCAGGTGATGGAGCTGTTCGGCGCGCAGCGGTGCATCCCCACCGGCCTGCAGCACGGCACGGTAACGGTGAAGCAGAGCGGTGCCCTTTACGAGATCACCACCTTCCGTACAGAAGGCACCTACACAGATGGCCGCCACCCGGACGAGGTGCACTTTGTGCCGGATGTGCGGGAGGATCTGGCCCGGCGGGATTTTACCATCAACGCCATGGCCTACAATGAAAAAGAGGGCCTTGTGGACCCCTTTGGCGGGCAGGCCGACCTGCAAAGCGGCATCGTACGGGCGGTGGGTGTGCCCCGCCAGCGGTTCACCGAGGACGCGCTGCGCATCCTGCGGCTGTACCGCTTCGCAGCCCGGTTTGGCTTTTCCATCGACCCGCCCACGGCGCAGGCGGCACAGGAGCTGTGTGCCCATCTGGACTGCGTATCGGTGGAGCGCATCGAGGAAGAGCTTGCAAAACTGCTGAGCGCTCCCGCCCCTGCGGCATATCTTGACAAAAAAATACTGCTTGTTATTCTGCCGGAGCTTTCATCGGAGGCACTGGCGGCGGCAAAGCCGGTGGTGGATGCCTGCCCGGCGGGTGCAGAAAACCTGCCCATCCGGCTGGCGGCGCTGCTGCTGAGCCTTGGCGAGGACGGCATCCGCCGCACACTCAAGCGCCTGCGCTGCTCCAATGCCTTGATTGAAGAGGCGGCGGTGTTGGTGCGGGAAGCCAGAAGGCGTGACGGTAGCTTTCTCTTCGGACACGAGTACGGATTGCGGCACCCAGCGGATGCTTCGTGCTTTGAGCAGCACTCGCATCCTGCTGGCCGCTGCCCCAACAGCAACTCCTTGTTTCCGCCGCAGGCGGCAGTCGTTGCCGTTGCAGGCCATTCCATCGCCCGCCCTATTGCCTGCGGCAACAGGGTCCCACCCCAGCGGACGGTCCTCAGAGAAACTACCGTCACACCCGACTTTACTATCTACGCCCGCCGACTACTGGGCAAATATAACTTGTGTACCGTGCAGCGTTTGGCAGCACTGGGCACAGCCCTGCAGCCGGAACGGGCGGCTGATTTTGCTGCACTTTCCGAATTGGCCGAACAATTGGACGCGGACGGCGTATGCTGCCGCGTCAGCCAGCTGGCTGTGAATGGCCGTGATCTGATGGCGGCAGGTGTCCCGGCGGGGCCGGGCATCCGCAAAGTGCTGGAAGCGCTGCTGGACGGTGTGATCCGGGAAGAATATCCCAACGAGCGGCAAGCCCTGCTGGCCGCAGTGCAGCAGCTCGCTGCGTCTTGACAAGCTCTTTTTTCAGAGTTACTATTATACTACTGTTTTAGTGTGTTGAATGCACCAAAGGAGAACTTATGACCACACAGACCCCTGATTCAAAGCCGCGTGCCCTCATTGCCATGAGCGGCGGCGTGGACAGCTCGGTGGCGGCATGGCTCATGCAGCAGGCAGGCTATGACTGCACCGGCATCACCATGCGGCTCACCCGCAACGAAACGCTGGGACAGTCCGGCTTTCACACCTGCTGCTCGGAAAAGGACATCGAGGACGCAGCAGAGGTGGCGTTTGCCATGGATATCCCGTACGAGGTGTTGGATTTCACAGCCGACTTCCGGGAACAGATCATTGAAAAATTCGTCCGCGTGTATGAGGCGGGCGGCACGCCGAACCCCTGCATCGACTGCAATAAATATATGAAGTTCCGCCATCTGCTGGACTGGGCCCGGGCACACGGCATGGAGTATGTGGTCACGGGCCACTATGCCCGGGTGGAGCAGGACGAGGCCACCGGCCGTTTCCTGCTCAAAAAGGGGCTGGACGAGGGCAAGGACCAGAGCTACGTGCTCTACAACCTCACTCAGGAGCAGCTGGCGCATATCCGTCTGCCGCTGGGTGGCCTGCACAAGACTGAGGTGCGCGAGATCGCGGAGCAGCACAAATTTGTCAATGCCCACAAGCACGACAGTCAGGACATCTGCTTCGTGCCGGATGGCGACTATGCCCGCTTTATGGAGGACTTCACCGGCAAACACTACCCGGCAGGTGATTTTCTGGACGAGAGCGGCAGGGTGGTGGGCACCCACAACGGCGCGGTTCGGTACACCATCGGCCAGCGCAAGGGGCTGGGCCTTGCCATGGGGGCACCTGTGTACGTCTGCGGCAAGGACATGCAGGCAAACACCGTCACGGTAGGGCCGGAGGAGATGCTGTTCGACCGCATCGTGTACGCGGACGAGGTGAACTGGATCGCCATTCCGGAGCTGACCGGGCCGCTGCGGGTCACAGCCCGCACCCGGTACCATCAGGTGGAGCAGGCCGCCACCGTCTACCCGGCGGAGTGCGGCTTCCGGCTGGAATTTGACCAGCCCCAGCGCGCCCCTACGCCCGGTCAGGCCGTGGTGCTGTATCAGGGCGACACCGTGCTGGGCGGCGGCACCATTACGAGAGTGGAAAAGTAACAAGGAGAACGAAATGCAAAATCAGTATTCCCGCACGCAGTTGCTGCTGGGCGCGGAAGCTATGGAAAAACTGCACAATTCCCGCGTGGCGGTGTTCGGCATCGGCGGCGTGGGCGGCTACACGGTGGAAGCGCTGGCGCGCAGCGGCGTGGGGGCACTGGATCTGATCGATGATGATAAGGTCTGCCTGACCAACCTCAACCGCCAGATCATCGCCACCCGCAGCACGGTAGGGCAATATAAGGTAGATGTGGCTGCGCAGCGCATCCACGACATTGACCCGGACATCAGGGTGACCACCCACCGGTGCTTCTTTGGCCCGGAAACACAGGACCAGTTCGACTTTACCCAGTACGACTATGTGGTGGATGCCATTGACACCGTTACCGGCAAGCTGGCGCTGGTGATGAAGTGCAAGGAGGTGGGCACCCCCATCATCTGCTCCATGGGCGCAGGCAACAAGATGGACCCGACCCGCTTTGAAGTGACCGATATCTACAAGACCTCGGTCTGCCCGCTGGCCAAGGTAATGCGCACCGAGTGCCGCAAGCGCAAAATCAAGCACCTGAAGGTGGTCTACTCCAAGGAGCCTGCCATGACCCCCATCGAGGATGACGACATCAGCTGCAAGTATCACTGCATCTGCCCTCCGGGCACCCAGCGCAAGTGCACCCAGCGCCGTTCGGTGCCGGGCTCCAATGCCTTTGTACCCTCGGTGGCCGGCCTGATCATCGGCGGCGAGGTGGTAAAAGACCTTGTGGGCTTTGTACCGATGAAGGGGTAAAACAGACTGCAGACTCCTGCTGTGTGGGACGATTTGAAATGCGCTCCGCGTTGCTTTGCGCATAAGCTAAGGAAATTATATTTTTGATTTTGGGGTTCAGAAACGCCTGCGGGCGTTTCTGAACCCCATTTTCATGGGCGGGGGTCGTGGAGGAAAGGCTTGTGCTTGCGGGCAGAACGTTAACTCCGCCGCGCGAATGTTTCCACAGGAAACCAGCGCGGCAGCTTCCGCTTTCGGTTATGACTCCTCCCGTGAAAAGGCAATTCTGGAAAATCCGCAGATTTTCCAGAATTGCGAAATAAAATAATAATTCCGCTGAAAATGGTCAGAGCATCAGCGGAGACCATTTGAAATCGTATTTTTTGCGATGCAGCGTTCCATAACATAAATTCGCAACTAATTTGCATTTTGGTATTGCAATTGGAGAGAATATCGTGTATAATCATCCCTGTTCGAAAATGCAACCAATTTGCAATTTACTAAAATGAAGCGACGAACGGTCGTTTTTAGGAGTGTATATGGAACTGTTTCTGGATGTTCTGGGCGAATCTCTGGTGGATACCGCCAAGATGCTGCCCTTCCTGTTTCTGGCTTATCTTCTGATCGAGTATATCGAGACCCGCCACGGTGAGCGCATTGAAGCACTGCTGGCAGGCGGCGGGCGCTGGGGCGCGATTCCGGGCGCGGTGCTGGGCTGTGTGCCGCAGTGTGGCTTTTCGGCCATTGCGTCCAACTTCTACTCCTCCCGCGTCATCACACTGGGCACCCTGATGGCCGTCTACCTTGCTACCAGCGACGAAGCCATCCCGCTGCTGGTATCCATGCCGGCCTACTGGGATAAGCTGGCTGTGCTCATGGTCATCAAGGTGGTATACGCCATTGTGGTGGGCTTTGTGCTGGATTTTGTGCTGCGCGGCGTGCTGCCCAAATCGCTGCGCGGCGGCTACACCGGCCATGCCGACGAGGTGGACTGTCACGAGGAGCACAACGACGAAGAGGGCAAGCCCGCCCCCATCTGGAAAGCGGCCCTGCGCCACACGCTGGAGATTTTTGTGTTCATCTTTGCGTTCAGTCTGGTGTTCGGCCTGATCGTGGAAGGCGTGGGCGAAGATGTGTTTGCAGACCTTCTGGGCAGCATGGGCTTCTTCCAGCCGGTAGTGGCTGCGCTGGTGGGCCTGATCCCCAACTGCGCCGCCAGCGTGCTGCTGACCCAGCTGTATGTGGAAGGTGCTCTGCGCTTTTCCAGTCTGGTAGCGGGCCTTTGCACCGGTGCAGGCGTGGGCCTTGCGGTGCTGTGGCGCACCAATCCTTCGTGGAAGCAGAACCTGTTCATCACCGGCCTGACATGGGGTGCAGGCGCATTCCTCGGCGTGGCAATGCAGGTGGTCGTGGCCGTGTTTGCGTGATCACGAGAAGAAGCTGCAAAGAAAACGGCATCGTGAAACAAAATAAGGCTATTGCATGGAATTCTGTGCAGTAGCCTTATTTTTATGCCCAAATGCACCCCAATTTTAAAAAAGTATGGTATACTGGTACAAAACTCAGTTCCATAGGGGAGAATAGAATGCAATATAAGATTCTGGCAAGCGATTATGACAATACACTGGTGCCCTTTGGCGAGGGCAAGCCGCGTCAGAAGGTGGTAAAAGCCATCAAAAAGCTGCAGGCCGCAGGCGGCAGATTTGTGCTCAGCACCGGACGTGCGTATCCGTGCGTCAACCTCAAAGGCCAGCTGGGCGGCATCCGGTTCGATTATGCCATCACCTGCAACGGTGCCTGTGTGGTGGACCGCGAGGGCCGCATCGTGGCCGAGCACCCGCTCACCGCTGAGGAAATGTACGCGCTGGTGGATTTCTGCGAGGATTATAACTATCCGCTGCAGTTCAATTTCAGGGATGCCTGCTACGCCTACTGCGAGTATGAATATCTGCACAGGGGCTATCAGCAGATGAACAGCATCGGGCTGGACTGTATGGACGGCGAAGATCAGGACCGCCACCTGATCGATATGCCCCACGCGGCTTTTGCGGCCATGCCGCCGGAGCGTGTGGCGGACTTCAACGCCAAGTACGGCCATCTGGGCCTGCACTGGATGCAGGTGGGTGCGCAGAATGCCGACGGCCTGTGCTATTACGACATCGTGCGCGGTGGAATGGACAAGGGCGTGGGCCTTGCCGACCTGTGCGAAAAAATGGGTCTGACACTGGCCGATGCCGTGGCGGCAGGCGATTCTGCCAACGATGTGGCTATGCTGAAGGCAGCGGGCCTTGGCTGCTGCATGGCAAACGGCACGCCGGACGCAAAGGCTGCCGCCGACCGCATCATTGGCGATGTGCGGGAGGACGGCCTTGCCGACCTGATCGATGAGCTGTGGTTCGACGGCCCCGCAGCAGTGCCGTCCGGCCGCGACCTTGGCTCGCCTTGGGATAAAATTGAAAGTGCAGGCGGACAATGAGCTTTGAACCGGTGTATAACGAACACAGCCGGGCGCTGATCCTGGGCACATGGCCCAGCCCCAAAAGCCGGGAGATGGCCTTTTACTACGGCCACCCGCAGAACCGCTTCTGGCCCGTGCTGGCCGCGCTGACCGGTGAGCCGGTGCCTGCCCGTGAGGACATTGAAGCCAAAAAGCAGATCATCCTGCGCCATGGGCTGGCCCTTTGGGACACGCTGGAACGCTGCACCATCACCGGCGCAGCGGATGCGTCCATCAAGGATGCAGTGCCGAATGATATTGCCGCTCTGCTGGCAAAGGCACCCATCGAAGCAGTATTCTGCAACGGAGCCACCGCATACCGGATCTATACAAAGTATCTGCAGCCGGTGTCCGGCATTGCAGCGGTAAAGCTGCCCAGCACCAGCCCGGCAAACGCTGCCTGCCGCCCGGAAAAGCTGCGCGAAATCTGGGGCGCGGCTCTCTTGCCGTGGATCAACAAATGATGGCCAGGTTGTAAATTATCCGTGAAAGCCTTGCGTTTTTCGCGGGGTGCGGTATTATGGATGACATAAGGGGCAATGCCCCGGACAAGGAGAAGAAACATGAGCAAGATCATCCGCACCAGAAAGCCCAGCGTTCTGCCATTTTATGCAATGGCACTGGTCTTTTTGGTATTGTGCGCGGTACTGCCGGTGTATAAGCTGTGGGCGCTTCTGGCGGCGCTGGGCGGTGCATTTGTGGCCTTTGGTGCGGCACAGAAGGTCTGCCCGCCCCGGGTGGTGGAGCACGAAGTGCCTTTCCACACCGGTGTGGAGGATGTGGACGCGATGCTGACCGACATCCAGCAGAAACTGGATACCCTGCACACCCTCAACGAGCAGCTGCCGGACCCGCAGCTCTCTGCCGCCATGACCCGCATGGAAAAGGCGGGCCGCTCCATTGTGGAAGCGGTGGAAGCAAACCCGGAAAAGGCAAAGCAGGTGCGCAGGTTTGCAAACTATTACCTGCCGGATGCGGTGAACGTTCTGCAGCAGTATGCAAAGCTGGCAAAGCAGGGCGTGCGCGGCGAAAATGCCGCAGCCATCCGTACCGAGGTGGAGCACAATGCTGCTTCCATTGCCACGGCGTTTGAAAACCAGCTGGATGCCCTGTACGCCGCCGAGAGCATGGACCTTTCTGCAGATATCACGGTGCTGCAGAACATGCTCAAAGGGCAGGGCCTGAGCTAAGAAAAAAGGTAAATGGTATTTGGAAAGGAAGGAATCTCTTATGGCTGATAATACATTCAACTTTGACCTCGATGCACCCGCAGTACCCACCCTGACGCTGGACCCCACCCCGGCAGAAGAGGAAAAGGCAGCACCCGCCCAGCAGGAAGCTGCCGCACCGGAGCAGCCGCAGGTGAACCTGACCCCGGAAGAACAGGCCATGGTGGATCAGTTTGCTGAAAAGATCGATATTACCAACAGCCAGCAGGTGCTGCAGTACGGCTCCGCCTGTCAGAAGAAGATCGGCGATTTCTCCGAGGCTGCGCTCTCCAAGGTGTCCACCAAGGATCTGGGCGAAGTGGGCGATATGATCACCAGCCTGATCGGTGAGCTGAAGAGCTTTGATGCAGGCGAGGAAGAAAAAAAGGGCATCCTCGGCTTCTTCAAGAAGAAGGGCGACCAGCTGGATGCCATGAAGATGAAGTACAACAAGGCCGAGACCAACGTGGAAAAGATCCAGTCCATGCTGGAGGGCCATCAGGTGCAGCTGCTCAAGGACATCGCCATGCTGGATAAGATGTATGATCTGAACATGGCCTACTTCAAGGAGCTGAGCATGTATATCCTTGCCGGCAAAAAGAAGCTGGCCGATGTGCGCGCAAACGAGCTGCAGCAGGCCATGGATAAGGCCAAGGTTTCCGGCCTGCCGGAGGATGCACAGGCGGCTCGTGATCTGGCCGACCAGTGCGAACGCTTTGAGAAGAAGCTCTATGATCTGGAGCTGACCCGCAACATCAGCCTGCAGATGGGGCCGCAGATCCGCCTTTTGCAGAACAACAATACCATGATGGCGGAAAAGATCCAGTCCACCATCGTCAACACCATCCCCCTGTGGAAGAACCAGATGGTGCTGGCACTGGGTCTGGCCCACAGCCAGCAGGCCATGCAGGCCGAGCGTGCCGTGACCGACATGACCAACGACCTGCTCAAGAAGAACGCAGAGGCCCTGAAGATGGGTACCATCGAGACCGCAAAGGAATCTCAGCGCGGTGTGGTGGACATCGAGACCCTGCAGCAGACCAACAAGAGCCTGATCGAGACGCTGGACGAGCTGAACAAGATCCAGAGCGAGGGCCGCGCAAAGCGCGCTGCCGCCGAGCAGGAGCTGAACCGCATCGAGGACGAACTGAAAGCAAAAATGATGGAGATCCGGAGCTGAGATGGCAAACGCAGATTTTTCGCAAAAACAGAACAGCACTTCCGGCGGTTTTGACGCGGGCAGCTACCGCGAACAAAAGCAGCCGGAGCAGGCCGTGCCGCTGACACCTCTGCAGCAGAAGCTGGCAGGGCTGGAAGCAAAGCTGCCCGCAGCCCTTTCCACCCGCGCAGCTGCACTGGCGCTGAGCGTGGTGGTGATGCTGGCGGCCTTTTTGGGCTTTGGCAGCGCCAAGCTGCGCAGCCGGTACAACGAAGTCCGCAAATGGTACACGGTGGGTGTGGCGGCAGACAACGGCTATAACCTCAACGAGGAGCTGACCACCCGCATGAACACGGCGGCAAACATCATCACTACCGCCAGCAGCACGCTGGGAGCGGACAGTGCCGAGGTGCAGGCCGCACAGAGCGCGCTGAGCGATTTTACCGCCTGTCTGGAAGCCGTGCAGAACGGCGGCAAAAGTCAGGCACTCACCTCGCTGCCCTATTATCAGGGCAGCACGATGCATGCGCTGTATCAGGCCAACGAGGTGCTGGGGTCGCGGATCGATCAGCTCTACGCAAAGCTGCAGGAGCAGGCCGCAGACCCCATGAAGATGGGCGCGGTGCAGGGCCAGTACGGCCAGTTCAACAGTGCGGCTACCATCATCGGCACCCTGAAATACAACGATGCCGTTTACGACTACCAGAAAGAGACCGGCGGCTTCCCGGCCAGCGTGCTGGGAGCCATTGCCGGTGTAAAGGAGGTTGAACCCTTCGCATGAAAAATTTTGCAAAACGCGTAAGCGCTCTGGTGCTGGCCCTTGTGGTGGGCGCAGCGGCCCTGTGCCCGGCGGCCCTTGCCGCCGCCAGCCTGCCGGACCTGCCCAAAGACGAATGTGTGGTGGATGATGCCAACATCCTGAGCGACAGCACTACCCAGACCATCGTTGATCTGAACAACCAGCTGCAGTCCAGCTGCAACGGAGCACAGATCGGCGTACTGACTGTAGATTATACGGGTAATTATTCCACTGAGGATTATGCAACACAGGCCTTCAACGCCTGGGACATCGGCTCGGCTTCCGAGAACAACGGTGTGCTGATCCTGCTGGTGATGGAATCGCCCATCTACGAGGATGGCGATTACTACGTGACCTACGGCGACGGCTTCCGCAACACCACGCTGGAAAGTCAGGCCAGTGCCCTCGCTCAGACCATGGAAGGTGATTTTGTTAACCGCGATTACAGCGATGCAGTAATCACCTGTGCCAACAATGTGGCCGGTACCATTGCAGACATCTACGGTGTCAGCCTTTCGGGCGGCAGCTACAACGATGGCAGCTATGCCCAGCCGGACGACGGCCCCACCACCTTTGGGGATATCGTTCTGGGCATCGTGATCCTGTTCATGTCCCTGATGGTGATGCTGATCATCGTACTGTTCGTGTTCCGGGTGTTCATTGCACCCATCGGCCACGCAGCAGGCTGGAACTGGGGTCCCTTCGCATGGGGCTACATGGCAGGTTCGGCCCGTCGGCACCGTCCCGGCCCGCCGCCCCCTCCGGGCCCCGGCTTCGGCCCCGGATACGGCCCGGGCTATGGCCCCGGCCCCCGCAATGACCGGCCCCGCCCGCCCCGGAACAACAACCGGCGTCCGCCCCGTCCTCCCATGGGCGGCGGCTTTGGCGGCGGGTCCTTCGGTGGCGGCAGCTTTGGCGGCGGCTCCTTTGGCGGCGGCTCGTTCGGTGGAATGGGCGGCGGCGGCAGCCACGGCGGCGGCGGTGGCCGCGGCCGTTAAAAACACAAAAACACGGAGAACTGCTGTGGGCGGTATGCCTGCGGCAGTTCTCTTTTTAGGTTTCAGGCGTGAAGGAAATTCATTTGACAAATCAACTTTGTTAACCTATACTGAGAAACATGCATAATAAGCCAGAAATAAAGGCTCTGAGGGCGGAAAAGCCGCAGAGCAGGGAACGATAAAAATAGAGGGAGAAAACCATGCTGACTCTGGATAAGATCTACCATGCAGCCTTTGTGCTCAAGGATGTTGCCCGCAAGACCGACCTCATCGAGGCACCCAAGCTCTCCAAGGACTGCCAACTGTACCTGAAAACCGAAAACCTGCAGGCCACCGGCAGCTTTAAGGTGCGCGGTGCTTACTATAAGATCAGCCAGCTTTCCGAGGAGGAGAGCGCCAAGGGCGTGATCGCCTGCTCTGCCGGCAACCACGCACAGGGCGTGGCGCTGGCTGCTACCCGCCGCGGCATCAAGAGCATCGTCTGTATGCCGGATGGTGCCCCCATCATGAAGGTGGAGAATACCAAGAATCTGGGCGCAGAGGTGTGTCTGGTGCCCGGCACCTATGATGATGCCCACGACAAGGCTGTGGAGCTGCAGGAAGAGACCGGCATGACCTTTATCCACCCCTATGACGATGAGCAGGTCATCGCGGGGCAGGGAACCATTGGTCTGGAAATTCTGGATCAGCTGCCGGATGTGGATGCGGTCGTTGTGCCGGTGGGCGGCGGCGGCCTGATCTCCGGCGTGGCCTTTGCCATCAAGAGTCTGCGCCCGGAGGTGAAGGTCTATGGCGTACAGGCCGAGGGTGCACCCAGCATGTACCGCAGCCTGCACGAGCATAAGTACCAAACCCTGAAAGCCGTTTCTACCTTTGCAGACGGCATTCAGGTCAAGACTCCCGGTGAGCTGACCTACCAGATCTGTGAGCAGTATGTGGACGACATCGTGACCGTGAGCGAGGATGAGACCGCTGCCGCCATCCTCTCGCTGATGGAGAACCAGAAGCTGGTTGCCGAGGGTGCCGGAGCCGTGCCGGTGGCTGCAGTGCTGTTCCACAAGCTGCCGGTCAAGGGCAAAAAGGTGGCCTGCGTCGTCTCCGGCGGCAACATCGATGTGAACATCCTCAACCGCGTGATCACCCGTGGTCTGGTCATGAGCGGCCGCAAGGCGAACATGACCATTGCGCTGGAGGACAAGCCCGGCCAGCTCAAGAAGGTGGCCGAGATCGTGTCCCGCTGCGGAAGCAATGTGGTGTCGGTGCAGCACGATGGCTCCGATCCCAATATGCCCATTTCCAGCTGCTTCCTCAAGCTCACCCTTGAGACCCGCGATGCCGAGCAGATCGAGCAGATCCGCGCAGAGCTTGCAAAAGAGGGTTTCCAGCTTGTGAGCGAAAGAGTATAATAGAAGAAAAAAGAAAGGAACGTTTTATCATGAAAGTCGTTTCCACTTCCAACGCACCCGCAGCCATCGGCCCTTACAGCCAGGCGATCGATCTGGGCAATATGGTGTTTGTTTCCGGCCAGATCCCGGTAGACCCTGCTACCGGCAAGATGGCCGATACGGTTGAAGAGCAGGCTGCACAGAGCCTTGCAAACCTCAAGTCCATTCTGGCCGAGGCTGGCCTTTCCATGGCAAATGTGGTCAAGACTGTCATTTTTCTGGCCGATATCAACGATTTTGCCGCTGTGAATGCCGTGTATGCCAAGGCCTTTGCTGAGCCGTTCCCTGCCCGCAGCTGCGTGCAGGTGGCCGCCATTCCCAAGGGCGCAAAGCTGGAGATCGAGTGCATCGCCGTGCGCGAATGATCAGGCCTAAACACAAAAGGGGCTGTGCCGCTGGCACAGCCCCTTTTGCATGTATGAGGAAGAATGAGAACAGCAATTACGGGCGCAGACCCATGCCGCCCTCCAGCGTGAGGGTCTCGCCGGACAGATACTTGAAGTCCGGCATGGCCAGCTGCACGCATACCCGGCCGATCTCGGTCTCGGGGTTGGCGTAGTGGCCCATGGGCGGCATCTTGACGTTGGCCTTGAACGCATCCGGGTATGCCTGCTGGAACTGCTCCAGCTTGGCGGTCCAGGCCAGCGGGCAGATCACGTTGACATTGATGCCATCCTTGCCCCACTCAGTAGCGGCCACGCGGGACAGGCCGCGGATGCCCTCCTTGGCGGCAGCGTAGGAGCACTGGCCAAAGTTGCCAAACAAGCCTGCACCGGATGCAAAGTTGATCACGCTGCCCTTGGACTTGGCCAGATAGGGATAGCAGGCCTTCATATAGTAAAATGCAGCGTACAGGCCGGAATAAAGGGCAAGATCAAACTGCTCGGTGGTGTGCTCTGCCAGCGGCACGCCGGAAGCGGATGCCTGTGCGTTGTTCACCAGCACTTGAATGCCACCAAAGGTATCCACAGCCTGATTGACGACATTCTGCACGGTGGCTTCGTTGTCGGTGCCTGCACACACATCTGCCTGCACCGGCAGAACGCGGATGCCATACTTGGCTTCCAGCTCGTTTTTTGCCTCTTCCAGTTTTTTCACATTACGGCCAGTGATGACCAGATTTGCGCCCTCTTTTGCAAAGGCGGTGGCAATGCCATAGCCGATGGAGCCGCAGCTGCCATCGGAAAGTACGGCGCGGCCTGCGCCGGTGATGATAGCGGTCTTACCCGTTAAAAAGCCCATAGTTGCCCTCCAGAAGTGCTCAATTGGCTGATGTTGGCCATATTATAGCCTGAATTTCAATAGAATGCAAGGCTTTTTACCGATAAATAAAAAATAGACAAAGAATGCCGAGAAGGTGAAAAAATTCACGACTTCTCGGCATTTTGTGAAAGATTTGTCAGAGACTTTGATGTTAAAATAAAGACAAACTAATTACTTCTGCACGCCCGCCTCGCACTGCTCAATAAACTGCTTTGCCACGCGGGGACTGCGGCCGCCGGCGCGGATGGCAAAGGCTTCGGCTTTGACCAGCAGCTGATCCATCGGCATGTCGATGCCGTGCTGCTTTGCCAGTTCGGCCAGAATGGTCTCAAACCGGGCCTTCTCCGGCCGCTGGAAAGTGACCGTCAGGCCGAATCGGGCGGAAAGGCTCATCAGCTCCTGCCGGGTATCGGCTTCATGGATGTCGTCGCCGGTGCGGTCGGTCAGTGTTTCTTTAATAAGGTGGCGGCGGTTGGAGGTGGCGTATACCGCAATGTTCTTGGCCCGGCCGCCCACGCTGCCCTCCAGAATGGCCTTGAGCGCGGCAAAGTTGTCGTCGTTGGCGGTAAAGCTCAGGTCGTCGATGAACAGGATGAATTTGAGCGGGTTCGCGGCCAGTTTGTCCATCAGATCCGGGATCTGGTAGAGCTGGTTCTTCTTCACTTCCACCAGCCGCAGGCCTTCAGGAGCAAACTCATTGGCAATGGCTTTCACCGCACTGGACTTGCCGGTGCCTGCATCGCCGTACAGCAGCACATTGTTGGCGGGCATTCCGGCCAGCAGGGCTTTGGTGTTGGCAATGACCTTTTCCCGCTCCTTTTCGTAGCCGGGCAGCTCGGAAAGGCGCTGGGGGTCCGGGTATTTCACCGGCACCAGATGGCCGTTCTCCACCGTGAACACATGGTGCTTGGCAAACATGCCATAGCCCTTTTTTCCCACCTCGCTCATGCGCTGGGCGTAGGCGGCAGGCAGGTCGATGCCGGAGGTCTCCCACCGGGGCAGGAAAGCCAGCTCCTGCGCCTGCCCTGTGGCAGAACCGGCAGCGGCCAGCAGCTCGTCCAGCGTCAGGCCGCACAGAGCTTGCAGAAAAGCCAGTTCACTGTCCAGCGCGGTCTGCAGTGCAGGGGCAAGGGTGCCCGATGCAGCCTGACGTACGCAGACGGTCTCGGCTTCCAGCACAGCGGCGCTGAGGTAGCTGCCCCAGTTGGTGGTGTGCTCGAACAGTGCGGCTTCAAATTGGGCCACAGCGTCGCACACCGGGCCATAGCCGGGCGCACCGGCTTCCATGCGGTCGGTCAGGTCCACAAGCTTTGCCACAACGGGGTCGTCCAGCAGGCTGCGGAAAACAACAAGCCCGTGCAGCCGGGCATTCCATTCTCTCAATTTCATATTCCTGTCCTCTAGTTGGTCTTAAATTAAACGCGCAGGCGCGCATATCAGAAGTATACAGCGCATTGTGCTATGGCGCAAGAGGTGTTCAATTAACTTCATGTTTGGGGTGATTCAGGTTACAAATTGTCGATTGACAAAAGGCCGATTTATAGTATAATTTACATCAACAAATGCACAGATGGGAAAAAGTACCACACGATCCCCACTGTTCAGAGAGCTGCCGTCTGGTGCAAGGCAGTCAGTGCTTCGTGCGGAAAATCATCCCGGAGCAGCCTGCCCAACGGGTGCAAAACCCTTGTAAGCAGCGCCGGTTGCAGCCGTTACCGTGCAGGGCTTTGTTGGAAGCCCGTGAGAGGGTGTGCACAGCACGCCAACGAGAGTGGTACCGCAGAGAGCTTGATGATCACAAGGTCTTTGTCTCTTGATAACAGGGGACAAAGGCCTTTTCTTTTAAAAAGAAGCTCCCCGGGAACGTGTAAAAAGTGGAAAAAGGTTAGGAAAACAGGAGAAACTCACCATGCAGTTGAATGGTTCTCAGATTTTTGTGGAGGTCCTCTGCGAGCAGGGCGTGGACACCCTTTTTGGTTATCCCGGCGGCGCAGTGCTGAACCTTTACGATGAGCTGTACAAGAATTCGGACCGCATCACCCATGTGCTCACCGCCCACGAGCAGGGTGCGGCGCATGCGGCAGACGGCTATGCCCGCGCGACCGGCCGCACCGGCGTGGTGCTGGCTACCAGCGGCCCGGGTGCCACCAATCTGGTCACCGGCATTGCCACGGCCTATATGGACTCGGTGCCCATGGTAGCCTT
>ENA-OWOF01000212-OWOF01000212.1-gut-metagenome-genome-assembly--contig:-NODE-212-length-24219-cov-15.311076_pt1 | contig 24219 bp, 18 predicted proteins | sample MGYA00248255_ERZ651790 | MGnify/ENA primary metagenome ERZ651790 (study PRJEB26908, sample SAMEA4031711) | gut metagenome | biome: gut; feature: normal infant; material: stool | place: China | collected...
GTTGATGTTGAACTGACCTACTGCATAGTGGCCTGCTTTTGCTTTTTTGAGCATTTCTGTTGCGGATACTAACATTTCAATACCTCCATTTTATATACTCATTCTTGTTAGGATATTCGAAATGTAATCCATTCCTAAATGCACACGGGAAAAACATTTCGAATAATCACTTTGTGACTACCCAAACTATAACACAACTCTAACAAAAAGGGAACAGCTTATTGTTAAATTTTTACCAAATTTTAAGATTCCTTCTACTCCACACGAATATCCATGCCCTTACAGATATTCTCGATCACTACTTTCGTATGAGTTCCGCCGTATTCTCCGTCCAGCGTCCAGGGCAGTGGCTCGGCAGACGTAATCTCCAGCCTGGAAGTCCTGAAGCAATACATGGCATTGGTGTCAATGTCACGATTCAACAGCGAAACCATAATATTGTTCAGCTCCATAGGATTCTTCGGGCGCTTGATCAGTGTCACTTCAAATACACCGTCATCCAGTTTGACATTTTTGCCGGTGATCCGCTTGAATCCGCCTACGGACACGGAATTCGTCACCATGCCGAAGATAAAATCATCCTCTATCGTCGTATCCTCATAGTTGATCCTCATGGGGTAAGAACGGATCGCCGGCAGACGCTTCATGCCTTCCAGCAGATATGCCATATGACCCAGTACATTTTTCATATCCTGTCCGGTCTCATAGGAAACATCCGTGAACAATCCGAACGCTGCAATATAGACAAATATATCCTCGTTAAAGGCTCCCACATCACAGGCAAAATTATTCCCGTTTACAATACTTTCCGCTGCGTGCACCATATTTTTCGGTAATCCCAGACTTCCCCCGAAATCGTTCGTGCTTCCTGCCGGAATATAACCGATGGGTGTGCGAAAGCCACTGCGGATCATACCGGTGACCACTTCATCCAAAGTACCGTCTCCACCGCTGCAGACTACGATATCGTAATCCCTGTCGCGCGTCATGGTCTTCTCCATGGCATCTTCTCTTTTCTGTGTGGGATAGATTGTGATCTCATAACCGCCTCTGGTAAATACATCCAGAATATCTGCCAGTTTGTTGCGGATCTGTGCCTTTCCGGCTTTCGGATTATAGATAAATAACATCTTCTTCATAAACACTATCCTCAAAATATGCAAAACGGGACTAACAGAATTCTCTATCAGCCCCGCTCCTCGTCATACTATGTTCTTAAGCCACCTGACCGCTTAAAAACTTCTCAATGTTGTCCACAGCGGTCTGCTCATCTGCACCCTCTGCAGCTACCGTAAGCTCTTCGCCTGCGCAAAGTCCCAGGCTCATCATGCCCATGATACTCTTGGCATTGATCCGCTTATCGTCTACTTCAATGTAAATGTTGCTTTCGTACTTGCTGGCCTCCTGTACTAACAGTGCCACCGGTCTTGCGTCCAGACCGTCTTCCAGTCTGACCTTAATGCTCCTTTTTGTCATAATTTTCCTCCTCTTTTACGTCCTGATCCTATCTGCTAATTCACTGAGTTTGCGTAATCTGTGGTTCACACCGGACTTTCCCACGGGCGGGTCCAGGTATTCTCCCAGTTCCTTCAGCGGAGCATCCGGATTCTCCAGTCTGGCTTCCGCCATCTGGCTCAAAGGTTCCGGCAGATTCTCCAGTCCGTAGTGATCCCGGATATAAATAATATCCTCTATCTGTCTGGTCGCCGCATTTACGGTCTTCGTAATGTTGGCGGTCTCACAATTTACTCTTCGATTTACAGAATTGCGCATTTCCTTTACAATTCTTAAATTCTCCAGTTTCATTAAGGCAACGGGTGCCTCACATACATTCAGGAGGTCCACAATGCCGGATCCTTCCTTCAGATAGACAACGTAATACTTCTTCCGAAGCACGATCTTGGCTTCTATATCAAATCCCTGTATCACACTCTGTAGTTGTCTCGCTTTGTCCTCATCAGTGCATACAAATTCCAGGTGATAACTCTTCTGCGGGTCGCTCATAGAACCAATGCAGAGAAAAGCTCCTCTTAAAAATGCTCTTTGACAGCAGGAATTTTTAATCAGCAGGGGACTTACAGGCTCCGACAGATCTCCGATCTTCTCAATCACACTGCGCATTTGTTCCTCGCTGATTTCAACATCAGTATCTATATTATATGTTTTTTTCAATAATGTAAAGCCTTTTCTGACAACCGCCTCGTTTTCCGTCTGGAAACCGATCATGAAATCTCCCTCTGCGGAGCGTCCGTATTGACCACTAAAATGCATGATCGCTGCAAGCTCTGCAATCTGGCAATGTCTTGCCGGGCTGATTCTCTTCGCCAGTTCTTCCTTTACCTCACTCGAAAATGACATGTTAGATTCCTTCTCTGGGCACATCACGATGGTACAATTTGATACCATAATGACCTTCTGCCTTCATACGTTCATACAACTTGTTCGCCAGAGTAACACTTCGGTGTTTGCCACCGGTACAGCCGATGGCGATCACCAGCCGGTATTTTCCCTCTTTAACATAGTTCGGGATCAAAAACTGAATCATGTCCGTCAGCTTGTCCAGAAAAACTCCGGTCTCCGGAAAGCTGCACACATAATCCTGTACCTCTTTGTCATTACCGGTCTTTGGCTTCAATTCTTCTATATAGTAGGGATTCGGCAGGAATCTTACATCAAATACCAGATCTGCATCCGCGGGGATTCCGTGCTTGAATCCGAAGGACATAACCGTTACCATAAGACTATTGTATTCTTCATTCTGAACAAAAATACGATCCAACTCTTCCTTCAGTTCTCTGACCAACAGGTTGGAGGTATCAATAACATAATCTGAATTCTTGCGGATGGTCTCTAAGATCTTGCGTTCCTTATGAATGCCGTCTTCCACTCTGCCATCTGCGGCAAGAGGGTGCACACGTCTGGTCTCCTTATACCGTTTTATCAGAGCAGTATCATCGGAGTCCATAAACAAAATCTCGAATTTGTAGCCTTTTTCCTTTAATTGTTCCAAAATACGGGTGGCATCTGTGAAATTCTGGTCTGCACGGACATCCAGCCCTAACGCTACCTTACTGATCTCACTGCCGGGCATGGCAATCAGTTCCACGAACTTTTCCACCAGAGATACCGGCAGATTATCCACGCAGTAAAATCCGGCATCTTCCAAAAGCTTTAATGCCGTTCTTTTTCCGCCACCACTCATACCTGTTACTACTACAAATCTCATATGCACCTCTCACCTGTAATTTCATGCTACATACGTAACTATTCAGAATCACACTCACAAAATCATCTCTTCATGGCTCTGAATAGTTACAGCATTTTGATCTCCGGTTCCAGATCGACGTGAAAACGTTCCTTCACCCTTCTCTGCACTTCCCAGATCACATCTTTTACATCTTCTGCGGTAGCATTGCCGGTATTAATGATAAAACCACAATGCTTATCCGACACTTTGGCTCCTCCTACGGAATATCCACGAAGCCCTGCCTCCATGATCAGTTGTCCGGCAAAATGTCCCTCGGGACGTTTAAAAGTACTACCGGCGCTGGGATATTCCAGCGGCTGCTTCTCTCTGCGGCGGATCGCCAGTTCTTCCATTTTAGCTGCTATCTCCTGCGGATCCCCGGGCTGCAGCCGGAAAGTCACTTTCGTAACCACAAAGGACTGATTCTGAATGACACTGGTACGATAACCGTACTCCATGGTACTGTTATCCAGCTCCATGATCTCTCCGTTACGATTGACTACCGTCACAGTAGTCACTACCTGGCTCATCTCCCCGCCATAGGCTCCGGCATTCATCACGGCTCCGCCGCCGACAGTGCCGGGGATCCCCGCTGCGAATTCCAGTCCGGTCAGACCGTTCTCTTTTGCGGTCTTCGCCACCTGGCTCATCAGGGCTCCCGCCTCTGCCTCCAGGCATGTGTCCTTCACTTCAATCCTGCTCATGTATTTTCCGATCACCAGAACAATTCCCCGGTAACCGCCATCATCTACTAACAGGTTGCTCCCGTTACCGATCACCGTATAAGGGGCATCCACCAGACGCAGATACTTCTGTATCCTGCAGAGCTGATCTTCATTTTCCAGATAGATCAGGCAATCCGCCGGTCCGCCGATGCGGAAAGTGGTATGCAATTTCATGGGTTCCTGAAACAGAATCTTCTCTGCCGGTACGATTTCTTTTAATGCTTCTATCACTGCTGCACTTATCATGTATATCAGGCCGCTCTTTCTTTTTATTATAGTTATTCCAAACAGGCCTACTTTAATACCAGTGCTGCAGCGCCGTAGATTCCGGCATCATTTCCAAGCTTGGCCAGGGCGAATTTCGCCTGCTTGCAGGGACCGAAAGCACATCTCTTATAAGAAGGCTCTATGTATTTGAATAAAATATCTCCGGCTTTGGATACACCGCCGCCAATGACAAAAATCTGGGGATCAACTACGCTGGCTACTGCTGCAAGTCCCTTGCCAAGATATTCACCGAACTGTTCTGCGATCTCGATCGCTACTTTGTCCCCTGCCTTAACTGCATCGAATACCGTCTTGGCAGAGATCTCACTGCCACGCAGAATGCTGGGTGCATCGTCTTTTGCCAGGCGTCTGTTCGCCAGGCGGGTAATTCCGGTAGCAGATGCATACTGCTCCAGACAGCCCTTGTTCTTGCAGCCGCAGACTTCTGTCTCATTATCTTCCATGTGAATATGTCCAATCTCACCACCTGCACCGTTGGTTCCGGTCAGGATTTTGCCGTCAATGATGATACCTCCGCCAACACCGGTTCCTAAGGTAACGGCTACCAGGTTGGAATAGCCTTTACCTCCGCCCTGCCACATTTCGCCCAGGGCTGCAACATTGGCATCGTTGCCCGCTTTCACGGTAACGTCCAGATCCAGTTCTTTTTTCAGTGTTTCAGCAAGGTCAAAAGATCCCCAGCCGATATTAACAGCACCATTGACCATGAAGCCATCGGCATTTACCGCACCGGGAGCGCCGATTCCCACGCCTACCAGATCTGCTGCGGTGATGTTCTTTTCCTGCATTTTATTTTTGATGGATGCTGCGATATCCGGCAGAACTTTCTCTCCACCGTTATCCTTGACCGTAGGGATCTCCCACTTGTCCAGCACCTGTCCTTCGTCATTGAACAGTCCTAATTTAACTGTGGTTCCTCCCACATCTACTCCAAATGCATACTTACTCATCATCTTCGTCCTCCTCACGTCTTTTTGCCAGGGAATTCTGTACACGGGTGTACAGTTCCTTTGCAGCATTGTAACCCATCTTCTTCTGACGATGGTTAACTGCTGCGGTCTCACAGATCACCGCCAGATTACGTCCGGGACGGATCGGAATGTTGTGGCACACTACCTTATTTCCCAGATATTCGGTGTAACTTTCTTCCAGTCCCAGTCTGTCGTACTCTTTATCTTTATCCCAGTCTTCCAGGCGGATGACCAGATCGATCGTCTGCGTATCTTTTACGGAGGATGCACCGAACAGAGCCTTGACATCCACGATACCAATACCTCGCAGTTCGATGAAATGCTTCGTGATATCCGGAGCTGAGCCTACCAGGGTATCATCGCTTACTTTACGGAGTTCTACCACATCATCGGTTACCAGACGATGTCCTCTCTTGATCAGTTCCAGAGCCGCCTCAGACTTACCGATGCCGCTCTCACCGGTGATCAGGACACCCTCGCCGTAGACATCCACCAGTACGCCGTGTACGGAGATGCAGGGAGCCAGCTTGACATTCAGCCAGCGGATGATCTCTGACATGAAATCGGAAGTGGATTTCTTGGTAGATAATACAGGAACTTCATGTCGGATCGCTGTCTCCAGGAAAATAGGATCCGGCTTCAGGTCACGGCTGAACACGATACAAGGGATATCATAAGTCATCAGCTTCTCATACGCCTCCCTGCGGGTCTCATCTGTCAGCCCCTCCATATAAGTATATTCCACAAATCCGATAATCTGCAGTCTGGTGGCATCGAAATGCTCAAAATATCCGGCTAACTGCAGTGCCGGACGGTTAATATCCGGCTGTGTGATCTTCACATGCTTCACATCGATCTCCGGTGTGAGATTTTCCAGTTTCATTTTTTCGATAACACGGGTCAAACTTACACTTGCCATACTAATTTCCATACCTTTCTGCGAAAAACCCACCCCTACATTTTTTCTCGAAGGTTCCCCGCCTCATTATCGTGTTGTAACTTTTGAAGTTACCATATTACTTATGATTGTACCACAGGCGGCCGCTTCTGTGAAGCGAAAAAGGCTACAATCTCCTGTGCTGTGCGCTCATTCATTTCGGGAATTTCCATCAGTTCTTCCACCGTTGCCTGCCGGATCTCCTCTAAAGACTTGAAGTGCCGCATCAGGGCTTTTCGTCTGGCGGGGCCCACCCCGGGGATATCATCCAGTACAGATTTCACCTGGGTCTTACTGCGCAGGGATCTGTGATACTCAATGGCAAAGCGGTGAGCCTCGTCCTGGATTCTGGTGATCAGCTTGAACCCTTCCGAATGTGTGTCGATCGGAAGTTCGATATTATGATAATACAGACCTCTGGTACGGTGGTTGTCATCCTTGACCATACCGCAGACCGGAATGTCGATTCCCAGTTCTTCCAGTACGGACAGCGCAATATTCACCTGTCCGCGGCCGCCGTCCATGAGGATCAGATCCGGGAACTTGGTAAAGCTGCCGTACTCCTGATCCATCTCCTGTTCTTCCAGTTCTCTGCTCTCTTCCATGCCGTGGCGGAACCGTCTCGTCAGTACTTCCCGCATGCAGGCATAGTCATCCGGGCCGGAGACGCTTTTGATCTTGAACTTACGGTAATCGCTGCGTTTCGGTTTTCCTTTTTCGTAGACCACCATGGATCCTACATTTTCAAAGCCGTTGATATTGGAAATATCATAGGCTTCCATCCGGGCAGTGCCGGTTAACGGCAGCTTTAACAGATCGGAGATCTCTTTCACCGCACCGATGGTTCGACCTTCCTCGCGTTTTAACTTTTCCCTATCCTGAGACAGTATCAGTTTTGCGTTCTGTGCTGCCAGTTCCACCAGTTTTTCCTTGCTGCCGATCTTAGGCACCTTCAGGTAGACACGACTGCCTTTTCGCTCCGACAGCCATTTCTCAATAAGTTCCGCATCCTCGATCTCATATTGCAGCATAAGCTCTCTGGGGATAAATGGGGTCCCCGCATAGAACTGCTTTACAAAATCCTGTAAAATCGCCGGCTTGTTATTTTCCGGCACATGTGTCATATAATAATGCTCCCTGCCAATCAGCTTGCCGTCCCGGACGAAAAATACCTGCACCACCGCTTCCGTCTCGTCCTGGTACAGCGCCAGGATATCCTTATCTTCTCCGACGCCCTCGGTGATCTTCTGCTTCTGGGATACCTGTCGTACACTGGAGAGCAGATCACGGTATCTGGCGGCATCCTCAAATTCCATAGCCTCCGCTGCTTTGTTCATCTTCTCCTCCAGGTCTTTTAAGATCGGGCTGTAGTTGCCGTTCAAAAATTCCAGTGCACCTGCCACCTGCTGCCTATATTCCTCTTTGCTCACATACCCCTGACAGGGTGCCAGGCACTGCTTGATATGATAGTTCAGGCAGGGGCGCTCGATTCCTATATCCCTGGGCAGCACCCGGTTGCAGGTACGCAGCTGGTACAGCTTGTTCAGCAGTTCAATGGTATCTTTCACCGCCGCAGCACTGGTATAGGGACCGAAATAGCGGGATTTATCCTTTTTCATGGTCCTAGAAAACAGGATCCTGGGATAATCCTCCCCCACTGTCACCTTGATATAGGGATAGGTCTTGTCATCCTTTAACAGTGTGTTATACTTCGGCGAATTCTCCTTGATCAGGTTATTCTCCAGCACCAGCGCTTCCAGTTCCGAATCCGTCACAATATATTCAAACCGGGCAATCAGCGACACCATCTGGTCAATGGCGGGGCCTCTGCCGATATTTTCCCGAAAATAAGACCTTACACGGTTGTGCAGGTTAATGGCTTTCCCGACATATAAGATGACATCCTTGTCATCCCGCATGATATAGACTCCCGGCTTCTTGGGGAGCTTTTTTAATTCTTCTTCGAAATTAAATCCCATGACTTCTCCTGTGGTCTATCACACTTTGTAACTATTATTATATATCAATGATAATCAACGATTTCTTCCAGGCCGTAAAGATGTGTTTCATTCATCGCAGCACAGTCCAAAATCTTCTGTTCAAATCCGCTTTCTGAGAACAGTGCATAGTAAAACTTGGATGTTTCCTTCAAAGGTGTCAGTTTTGCCAGCGTATCAAGGTATTCAGAGTACGAAAAAGGTACCCCCTTGAATTTACACTCGCCAACCAGATACTCCCTGGCATCTTTGCCAATGCACAATAGGTCGATTTCTGTTTCCGCAGTCCGCAATCCGTCAGACGCTTTTTCGTCGCGCACAGTCGTTTTGCCCATCCATCGTCCCATCTTGGAATAGCGGAAGGGTAACTCATTTTTCTTCTGCAGCATACGGACAAATTCCCGACAGACATCTTCAAAAGCAAAAGAAGCGAACTCATGAAGGGCAGGTTTTACAACATATTCGTAAACGCCATCCACATCACCATCTTCCAGTTGTGAATAGTTTGCAAAGCCAAAGGCATACCAGAAACGAAAGAAATTATCCGTCAGACGATAAGTACCCCGACCAGAATTCGCCTGTTCTTTGATTTTCGCATCCACAGAGAATTCGCGCTCTACAATTCCCAATTCCATCAAATTTTTCAGATAGACACTGGTCTTGGCAGTGTCTTCCAGCAATGACTTCTGGCTGATGTCGTTAAGTTTTGTATTGCCCAATGCAACGGCTTCAATAATAGAATTATAGATTGGAGTTTCCCGCAGTTCCTGATGGATCAGGAACTCTACCTCGCTGTATAAGATACAACCCTTGGTCAGGATATTTCTTTTGATGTTTTCATCGACAGACAGTTTGGGATTCCACTGGCGTAAATAATGAGGAATGCCGCCAAGGACAGCATACGTAAGCACCTTATCACGATCAGAATACTCCGGGAAAAACTTTATGGCATCGTAGAAGCCCATCTCTTTCATCTTGTAAATACCGGTAGCTCTGCCGTAGAGAGGATTTTTCTCCGACAATAGTTCCTTTTCGATAAAACTCATTGCGCTGCCACAGAGAATGATCATTACATTGCTGTCACGCAGTTCTGCATCCCAAAGATTTTGTAATATAGATGGAATGCTTTTGTTTCCACGGCACATATAAGTGAACTCGTCTATTACTAACAGTTTTTTCTGATTGCCATAAGGCAGGTCAAGCACTGCACGGAACGCTTTTTCCCAATCTGCGAACTCAGAAATATAATTCTTAGCCGGAATGTTCTCTTTGAACATTCGACTGGAAAAATTGCGAAGCTGCACAAGGTCGGTAGTCTGTGTACACGAGAAAAAGACATGCGGCTTATCCTTACAGAACTCACGCAATGTTTCCGTTTTTCCCACGCGCCGCCTGCCATACAACACAATAAGCTGGCCTCGCTCCTCTGTATATTTATCCTGTAAGAATTTTAATTCAGCCTCTCTGCCGATGAACATTGATGCACCTCCCAGATATTACTAAATCTTGTTTTAGTAAATCATGATTTAGTAATATTATATTCAAGAATGATAGAAAAATCAATAGCTTCTCAAGCAGGAGCTGAAAGACTTATTTATAAATATAAAAAAGCGGTATCCGCCAGCAACTGCAGACACCGCAAAGGAAAGGTAATATATGGTATCAGCCTTTTACACTTCCGCTTGTCAAACCTGCCACAAAAAACTTCTGGCAGCAGATAAACACAATAAGTATTGGTAAAAGACTAAATACTGACAATGCAAAAACGTAGCCCCACTGTGTAAATTGATGTTCTCCAAAAAATCCGGAGATTGCAATCGGCATGGTTCGCTTCAGGTTATCATTTAATACGGTATTCGCCCATGGGAATTCTTCCCATGCTGTTAAAAAGTTGAAAATTGATACAGAAGCAATTCCGGGTTTTGCAAGAGGAATAATGATTCTTCCAAAAACGGTAAAAACACTACCTCCATCCATATAAGTTGCTTCATCCAGTTCTCTCGGAATTCCTTCCACAAATCCCTTTATCATAAATGTAGAATAAGGAATTGTCCATGCTGTATAAAAAGGTACTAATCCTGAAAGAGTATTGATTACATGTAATTTTACCGCCAGTTCATACTGTGGAACGATCAATGTCAGCCCGGGAACGATCATTGTTAAAACAATAAATCCAAACAAAAAATTCTTTCCCATGAATTCAAAGCGTGCAATTACATATCCCAGTGCCGATGCAATGGCAGCTGCAATTAACACCGATGCCACAGATACACACATACTATTTAAAAAGTTGCGGTAAAATTTTCCCTGTCCTAAAACATATCTATAATTTTCTAAAGTCACTTCATCTAATGAAGGTAAAAATCGTGGCGGATATTCATACAATGCTCCATTCGGTTTTAAAGAGGTACTAATCATATAAACCATGGGAAGCACAACAATAACCAATCCAACAATCAGGATCAAATGAAGAAATATCTGTGTCCAAGTTTTTCTTTTCATATGCGCACCCACCTATCTTATTGATCTTTTTGCTGCATAAGTTTAAACTGTACTACTGCAAGTAACGCAAGTACCACTGTTGTAATAAATGATAAAGCTGCTGCATAGCCAAATTTTCCTGTACTAAATGCTTTGTGATACATCCAAGTCAAAATTACGTCTGTCTGATGTCCCGGTTCACCGCCTGTTATCATCTTGACCGAAGTAAACACGTTAAATCCACCAATTGTCAGCATTACCAATGCAAATAAAATCGTTCCTTTAATACTGGGAATCGTAACATTCCACATTTTCTCCCATGCTGTAGCTCCATCTATTGCCGCTGCTTCATAAAGATCTGTCGGTACTGTCTGTAATGCTGCCAGGAATACAACCATGTTCCATCCTATTCCCTTCCATATTCCCAACAACATAGCAACGGTCATGCCGCCCCATCTGGTATCCAGCCATCTTACATTTGCGCTGGTAATATGTACTACATTCATGAGGAAATAGTTCAGCAATCCTTCCGTATTGAACACATATTTAAAAATCAAGGAAGCTACTACCCATGACGTAATTACAGGCAGATAATACATCACACGATACCCTACTTTGAATCGCGTAATCTGGTTAAGCAAAAGCGCAACCAAAAAGCCCACCAGCATCTGCCCCGGTACGGTTACCAGCGTATATAACAACGAATTTATAAAAACAGTCCAAAAGTATTCATCTTGCAATACTTCTTTGTAATTTTCCATTCCAATAAAATTGTGACTCAGCATACTGCCAAAGTCCCACTCAAAAAAGCTCATGATAAACAATTTCAAAATAGGATAAATTGTAAAAACACCAAATACAAGTAATCCGGGTAAAAGTAATAGTCCAATCTGTATTTTGCTTTTCCGTGATATCTTCATAGAAATACCTCTTTTACAGTTCGGGACAGTACATAGTAGTACTGTCCCAGACTGCTATTTGACTTTATACATATGGCAAGTTATAATAATTATTATTCAGACAGAAGTTCATCAAAGCGCTCTGCAAGTTTATCCATAGCTTCCTGTGCCGTCTTCTTTCCGTTCATTACATCCGTAACTGCAACAGATAATTCACTATCCATTTCTGACCAGCATGCTACGGTAGGACGGGATTTAGCCGTTTTGATAGCTTCCAGGAACGGTGCATAATCTGCTGCTTTTACGGTATCACTTTCCAGTGCTTCTTTGTTTACGGGAATCTGACCACATTTTGCCATTTCCTCTTCTGCAAATTCACTGGTCATAAACTTGATAAATTTCCAAGCAGCATCTTTATTGGCACTGTTAAACATGGCGATATCTTCACCACCAAGAACAGATATGGAGCCAGCATCTCCGGCAGGCATTTCTGTGGTTGCATATTCAAAATCAGGATAAGATCCCTGCATTTCTGCAACTTTCCAAGGGCCTTCCAGGAGCATCATGTATCTTCCGGTTCCGAATCCATCTGTCATCGGAATGTCACCTGCATTCCATCCGGTGATTGCACCTGCCTGATACAATTCAGCCAGTGTCTCAATTGCTTTTACAGTCTCAGGACTATTGATATATCCGGATGCTTTGGTCTCATCTTCATTTGTAATGGAACCACCCATGCTCCAAATGAACGGGCAAAGATTCCAACCAGCCAATGCAGGTTCATCATATCCCCATACCTGCTGACCGTTTGCATTGGTTCCTGCTAATTTCTTTGCTGCATCAATGAATTCATCCATTGTTTTAGGAGCTTCAATTCCTGCATCCTTAAATGCCTGCACATTATAGAAGAGAATTTTTGTGTTTGTATTCAGTGCAAGTCCGTAAAAATGGCCATCCACTTTTGCAGTACTCATAGCACTTTCCAGCAAGCCGCCGGATACCTCATCAAAATCAGGCATTTCCTCATCAAGTGCTGTCAGGATTCCCATTTTTTGGAATTCCGGTACCCATGCACTATCCAGTCTGGCTACATCAGGTAATGTATTGGACTGTGCACTGATCAGAATTTTCTGGTGCAGATCTGCCCACTCATGAGATACTGCGTTAACTTTGATTCCCGGATTTTCTTTTTCAAATTCCGGAATCAGTACATTCATCAATGTTTCATTTTCTGCTGACTGTGCACTATAATGGTGCCAGAAATTAATTGTAACATCCTCCTGCGGTGCATTTTCTGTAGTTGCAGGAGCTTCCACCGTTGCTGATACCTGACTCTCTGAGCCAGTTTCAGATTCTACTGGTGATTCTCCACATCCTGTTAAGGCTGCCAGGCTCATTACGGTTGTGAGTAGAATTGCCAGTAATTTTTTGTTCTTTTTCACCTTCATCATTGTAAACATCCTCCTATTGTTTTTTGCTCGAGTTCCTTGAACTCATTATGACTTTTACAGAATACGGTTCCATTTGCAACGTAATTTTCCCCATGTATTCTGTTATGTCCCCATTTAAAAATTTCAGATCTCCGGTATCTTCCTCGACCAGCACTTCTCCCGAAAACAGGTCTGTAAAGATACCCTTTTCCAATACCGGACACGATATTTTCTGCATATCTGCTCCGACATGCAATACCACATAGCAGCTGCCCATGTCATCCTTTCGGACAAATCCATATGTATCGCTCATTTCATCTGCAATAATACTTCTGAAACTTCCTGACTTGATGCAGCTATTATCTTTTCGCAACTGTATCAATTTCCGATACCAGTCGTGCATATCTTGGTCTGCATTATCGCCCCATTCCATACACCTTCGACAATCCGGATCATTATCTCCCGTCATTCCTACTTCATCCCCATAGTAAATTGCGGGGGACCCTGGGAATAACATTTGAAATGCTGCTGCAAGCTTTAGCAGTTTTTTATTTTCATGGCACAAATATAAGAATCGCTCCGTATCATGACTATCAAGCAGATTGTACAAAAGATTGTCTGTTTCGTCTTTATAATAGGCTAGCATATGGTTCAGCCGACTATCCAGCTGCGTTACAGAAATGGATTTTTCAGCTATATAATCTCGGATAGCATCCCGAAATACATAATTCATAACCGAATCCATCTGATTTCCCCGAAGCATTTTTCCTGCATACCCCCAAGTCTCGCCCAGCAAAATCTTATCAGGGTATTTTTCTTTTATACGCATCCTTGCTTCTTCCCACACGGAAGGGTCTACCTCATCTGCAACATCCAGTCTCCAACCATCGATTTGAAAGTTGTCTATCCAGTAAAACATTACCTTTAAAATGAATTCCCTGACTTCCGGATTGGAAGTATCAAGTTTAGGCATCCATTTATAAGCTCCTACACACTCATAATTGTGATGGCTAGGTTCCACCGGATAATGATTAATATGAAACCATTTTACATAACGAGACTCTTCCTGATTTTCCAAGACATCCTGAAATGGTCCAAAGTGAACTCCCGTATGATTAAATACTCCATCCAGAACAATTTTGATTTTACAACTATGGCATATATCCACGAGTTCTCGGAATGTCTCTTCATCTCCAAACTGGGAATCTATTTTGAAATAGTCTGTCGTTGCATATTTATGATTAAAATCACCTTCAAATATAGGATTTAAGTATATGCACTCTATCCCCAGTTCCTTTAAATAGGAAATTTTCTGGATAATTCCCTGTAAATCACCTCCCATATGATGTTCTCTGTCAGGCAGGCTCCCCCATGGTTTACATCCTTCCGGATCATTTCCCCGGTTACCGTTGCAAAATCTCTCCGGAAAGATTTGATAATAAATTACTCCCTTTGCCCAACTCGGAGAAGTAATAACATCAGTTCCGTTAACATACAAATATTCAAAGAAACCTGACTTGGGAAGTACCTGCTGCAATCCATTTGCCGTATAATACATCATATTTCCACTACTGTCCGTCAGTTCAAAATAATATTTTTGATAACGCGCAATCTGATGAAATATTATTTTCCCCTGAAAATAATCAAACAGTTCATCTCTGTACTTACACTTTAATTCGCATTTCTTTCGATTTTCCGGTTTTGTTCTGTCCCAATAAATCAGAACACATTTCGAAATATCCTTTTTTGCAACACGAATCTTGAATACCAGTTCATTTCTTTTTATCGGATATACATATTCTTCCGTATTGAAATGCTGTATTGCTTCTCTTTTCACTTTTTCCGATTTTCTCCTTTCATTGTAGATTCTCTTTCAATAATTCTTGTCGGAAGTAGTACCTCCTTTCTGTCCTGATTCGGGTCTTGAATAATGGAAAATAATGTATTTGCTGCTTCTTCTCCCAACTTATATGTATCGATATCTACTACCGTGAGTGGCGGATCCATATATTCTGCCAATGGATAATTATCAAATGTGATAATTCCTATATTGTGTGGAACCTTCTTTTTTTCCTTTCTTAAAAATTTCAAGGTCTCATAAGCCACTACATTATTGGTGCATATGATACTGTCAATATCTGCACATTTATCGAATGCATTTTTTAATGCATCACCTATCTGAATACTCTCCGTACCACATTCCACAATAAAATTCTCTGTTATATCTTTATTCATCAAAGCAATTGCAGACTGAAACCCTTGAATTCTCTTCCTTTCAAACATGGTAATTCTATTTTCAACAAGTAAAATAGTCTTCTTATACCCTGCCTGATACAAATAGGTCACTGCATCTTCTGCACCTTGCTTATTATCCATATCGATCCAGTGAATACCTTCCCGCACATTATCGGGCTCTCCCAAAACAATAAACGGAAAATGATTGTAAAGCAGAATCTCTATCAGTTCATCCGTTGCTGCGGAAACAGGAAGTATGATACCATCTATTTTTTTCTCTAAAACCAGGTTCTTCACAGCTGTATTGTTTTCTTTGTCGGCATCACTGGTTATTAACAAATTAAAGCCTCTCTGTTGTGTTACAGCCTCTATTGCTGATACGCTTCGAATAAAGAATGCATTGGAAAAAGCATCACTGTTGCCGGCATCAATAACCAATCCTATCGTAAAAGTACTGCCGTTTACCAGACTTCTTGCCAGACTATTCGGGTGATAATCCAGTTCCCTCATAGCATCCTTAATTTTCTGCTTCGTTTCCTCTGAAATACTTGCTGTTCCGTTAATCACTCGTGATACTGTTGACGGATTTACTCCCACTTTTTTGGCTATATCCTTAATCGTTGCTGGCATTTTATCCTCACCTGTTCTCTGTCAGTTGTTCTTTTGTGCAAACGTTTGCACACCCTTCTAAAAAAATAATGCAAACGTTTGCATTGACTATAATTTGATAGTATCACTCATTATCTACTTTGTCAATATTCTTTTTAACGAATTCACTGGATATCTATAAAGAGTCTCTTTCAAAAAGGTGATATTAATTTGGTATTGAACAACCGAATTGTTATAAAGTATAATTTTCTCAAACATTGGAGTGAACCCCTTCACGATAAATACTTAGAAACGGAGGTTATTATGAACAAGAGATTACTCAGTCTATTCCTCAGTGCATGTCTGTGTGCCGGCTTGTCCGGATGCGGAAAAACTAATACCGATGGTGGATTCGGTATCGCACGACAGTCTTCTGCCGTCAAAGAACTCGGAAGCGATATCGCAGTCGGCGCGAAGCCGGCACCGGTCGATTCCTATGAAGAATTGAAAAGCGGTGTCAACAGATTTGCATTTGCTCTGTATGATGCCTTGCCAAAAGACAGCAACTGCTTCTATTCTCCTTACAGTATTTCCAGCGCATTGTCCATGCTGGATCAGGGTGCCGGAAGTGATACGAAAACAGAACTGGAATCAGTACTTGGTATCGCGGATCTTTCTGAGTGGAATCACGAAATGCAAAGCTATCTGAATAAAGAATGGTCCGAGCAGACATTTGTCAATACTGCAAATTCCATCTGGATGACAGATCAAAAGGAATGGGCAGCAAATATCTCCGACGATTTCCTGCTGCCGGCAAAGACATATTACCAGGGTGAAATCTACGAAGCAGACTTCACAAATCAGGCGAATCAGGTTGTGAAGGATGTGAACGGCTGGGTATCGGGACATACAAATCAGATGATCCCCTCCATCGTAGATGAGCTTCCGCCCACTACCGTTATGATGCTCATAAATGCTGTTTATTTTGAGGGGAAATGGCAGACACCGTTTGTAGAAGAGGATACTTATGATGATACCTTCCATGGAACAAACGGAGATGCCACCGTACCTATGATGCATCTGTATGGGGAGCGCTTCTCTTATATCGACACTGGATTGATCAAGGGCATCACGCTTCCTTATGATGGCAGTTCCGTAGTGATGAAGGTCTTCCTCCCGTCCCAAGAAGGTGATACCATCTCCGCTCTGTTCGATACCTTAAGCAATGATGAAAAACAGGCTTTGATCAATTCTCTGGATACTGCGGATTATAAAGAAATACAGACGGTACAGCTTCCAAAATTCACCGATGAACAGGGAATTGACGGGCTTGACAATATCCTGAAGAACCTTGGCATCCGGTCAGCCTATACTTCCGCAGATTTTTCCAGGATTGCAGATGATATTGCTGTGTCTTCCGTCTCCCATAGGGCAAAAGTGATCGTGGATGAGAACGGCACAAAGGCTGCTGCCGTAACAGATATCATGATTGCCGGGACCGCCGCCATGGAAACGGAAGAAACCTATACCTTTATCGTCGACCGGCCGTTTGTCTATGTGATCGAAGATCAGGATACGGGGATGATCCTGTTTGTGGGTCGGGGAAATGACCTGGTCAAGTAAGAGGAATTTGACCATCTTTCACCCGTCAGAGCGCATTCAGGGGGATACAAAGAAAAAAGCGGTGTCCGCCAGCAACTGCAGACACCGTTTTTTCTTTATAAAAACGGCACCATATATACTGGAATATAATGAATTCCGTTTTCCCATTTATAATCCTTGGTATGAACAATATATTTGTCACGTATGCGATTACTAAACTTGTCGCAAAATACATCAAGTGATTTATGTGTTCTATAGTTACCTGATTTCACTTCGATCGGACAGATCTTATTTCCAACCGAAGTCAGAAAGTCAATCTCATACAAATGATTTGAGGTTTCACTTTCCATCGTATAATAAAACAAATTATTACCTTTTGCTGTCAGCATCTGTGCTACAACATTTTCATACAGATATCCTAAGTTTGTATCCAGTTTATCCGAAAGCAGCTTATTATATATAATATTCTCCGTGTAGTTTTTGTCCTTAAATGCCAAAGTGATAAACAAACCGACATCTGAAGTAAACAATTTATACCGTCCGGCATCCTTTTCCAATGACATTCCCACAGCCGGATTATTCGCATGATATGCAATATTTACTGTATAAGAGCTTAGCATATCCGGAATCAACTCTCTTACCTTCTCAGAACGAATCCCTTCTCTTGCACTGGACAAGATGTATCTTGAAGCATTACTGCTGAGATTCGCAGGTATTGCATCATAAATATCGCCTGCGAGACCGGTTCCATCTATCTTTGTAAAATCTTCTTCATATAAATCTACAATTTCTCTCTTCGTTTCATCTACCACTTGCAGATTATTTTTCTCTCTATATGTTTCTACAGCCTGCGGCATTCCGCCAATCAGCATATACAGTCTGAAGATACGCATCAGATTTCTATGCATCACATTTCCTGCCGGCTTTTTATTTTTTAAGAGGTGCCTGATTGTTTCCGCTGATATTTCATCTCCTATTGCCCACAAAAACTCCTCAAAATCCATGGGAAACATAGATATTTTGTGTTCCTCGCTGGGAATCAAAATATCCTTTGTATTCCTTTTTATAGATAATAAAGAGCCTGTTTCAATATACTTATATCTCCCATCTGCGACGAGATACTTAATTGCCTGCCTGGCCTTTGGAAGCAGCTGGACTTCATCAAAAATAATTACCGACTCTTTCTCATACAGCCGGATTCCCGTTAGCTGCTGTAATTGTAAAAAGAAAAAGTCTAAGTCATACGTATCATCAAACAAATCAATAATCGCCTTACTGGTATGTGCAAAATCAATTAGAATATATGATTTAAACTCCTTTTTGGCAAACTCCTCAGCAATCGTTGATTTTCCAACTCGTCTTGCGCCCTTTATCAGGAGTGCATACCTGTCACTTCTGTTCTCCTTCCACTCACGTATTTCATTATATATTTTTCTTTTAAAAACCGGCTTATCCATATAGCATTCCACCTTCCCATCAAAAGTATAACGCAAATCCCCGTTCATGTAAACCCTATTATTGCGCAAATCCCCATTCGTTTTTACTTATTTTCTGCGCAAATCCCCATTATAAGTCTTAATCGTATTCTTTCCACTATAGCATATAACATACCCAGGATATAGATTCTCTGACCAATTTCTATATATTTTTAAGCTCAAGGATAAAAAAACAGCACACCCTTTTTGCGAGTGTACTGTTTTCTCTGTTCCTTATGAGTTCTTGCATCTAGCACATCTTAAAGCCCTTAGCCTTCAAACAGATCTCTACTTCCTCGGGATCTGCGGTGTGCAGGATCATGACAGGGGTAGAAGAATCACGGTTGAAGGACAGGTAGGTGTAGTCCACGTTAACATTGCTGTCTAACAACGCGGTCAGCAGGGCGTTCAATGCACCGGGCTTATCCTCGATCTCTACTGCCAGGACATCTACGAAGCGGCACAAGTAGCCCTTCTCTGTCAAAACGTCCTTTGCCTTCTCGGGATCAGATACGACCATGCGGTTGATGCCGTACTCGGCTCCATCGTTGGTCACGGAACCCCAGATATTGATGCCTGCTTCATACAGCGCATTAGTGATGGTCTGCAGGGCTCCTTTTTTATTCTCAGCATAAATAGATAACTGTTTCAACATTTCGATATTACCTCCTCATTACAATCTGACTGATAATGCAGTCTGTCCAGGAATCTCCCGACACTTTATTATGATAAAGCATTCTTATAAAATAATCAACCTAGAGTTATACTTTCTTAATTTTATTTTGTCGCTTACATTCCAAAAATGACTTTAATCTAAACTCGAGTTTAAATTAAAGTCATTTTTCCATAATTTTTCTTATTTGTGCCTCTCCAAAAGGCTTTATGTTTACAACATCACTATTTTCCGTTATGACAGTGTTCCGTGAGAGAACAGTCCAACCGGACCTTGTGGAGGATCCGTTGGATCCTTGGGATCTTTGGAATCTTTTGATTCTGCAGAAGTCACGGTCTTGTTTTCAGGCTTTTCCGCAGTTGTCTGCTCTTTTGCTTCCTGCTGACTGTCCTCAAAAGCAAGTGGCTGAAATGTAGGATCTGTGGAAGTCATGACCTGCTCACCGATCGTCACATCAATCGCTTTTCCCTTTATAGCCTCCTCTGCTTTCGCTGCAGCTGTTCCGGTGCTCTCTGTCTCAGCCTTTTTTGTCTCGGCATTTTGACCGGCAGTGCCTTCCGCTGCGTCCTTCTTCTCCTCCTCAGGCTCGGGCAATCCTTTCTCCTTGCGGAAGATCTCCATGAACTCTTTACCGGTAATGGTCTCGCGCTCGATCAGGAACGCTGCCAGCTTATCCATCAGGTCTCTGTTCTCACGAAGCATCTGCAATGCCTGATCATAGCTCTCCTTGATCATGGCAACAACTTCTTCATCAATGGCCGCTGCAGTCTCGTCGCTACAATTTAATGCGGTTCTTCCCTCCAGATACTGGCTCTCTACGGTAGCCAGACCCACAAGTCCGAAACGCTTGCTCATACCGTATCGTGTGATCATGTTACGGGCAATGGCGGTAGCTTTCTCAATATCGTTGGCTGCACCTGTGGTCACGGTATCAAATACCACTTCCTCAGCGGCACGTCCACCCACCAGTCCTACCAGCATATCCCGAAGCTCTGCCTCAGTGTTGAGGTATTTTTCCTCCTCCGGCACCTGCATGACATATCCCAGCGCACCCATGGTACGGGGTACAATGGTGATCTTCTGCACCGGCTCGGAATTTTTCTGCAGGGCACTGATCAGTGCATGACCGACCTCATGATAAGATACGATACGACGCTCCTCCTTGCTCATGATGCGGTCCTTTTTCTCCTTACCTACCAATACCTGTTCTACTGCTGCGAACAGATCCTTCTGGCTGACGAATTCTCTGCCTTCCTTGACGGCATTGATGGCAGCCTCGTTGATCATATTGGCGAGATCGGAACCTACCGCACCGCTGGTCGCCAATGCAATAGCATCCAGATCTACGGTCTCATCCATCTTCACATCCTTGGCATGTACCTTCAGGATCTCCACACGTCCCTTGAGATCCGGCTTGTCTACGATGATACGACGGTCAAAACGTCCGGGACGTAACAGCGCCTTGTCCAAGATCTCCGGGCGGTTGGTAGCTCCCAGGATTAAAATACCCTTGGAACTGTCGAAACCATCCATCTCGGACAGCAGCTGGTTCAGGGTCTGTTCCCGCTCCTCGTTGCCTCCGCCGTACTTGGAATCACGACTTCGTCCGATAGCATCGATCTCATCGATAAATACGATACAGGGAGCATTCTTGGTCGCTTCCTTAAACAAATCGCGGACACGGCTGGCGCCCACACCTACATACAATTCAATAAAGTCAGAACCCGTCAGGGAGAAGAACGGCACATGCGCCTCACCTGCCACTGCTTTGGCAAGCAAAGTCTTACCTGTTCCGGGAGGTCCCACTAACAGGGCTCCCTTGGGAAGTTTCGCACCGATCTTGGAATATTTCTGGGGATTGTGCAGGAAATCCACGACCTCCACCAGAGATTCCTTCGCTTCGTCCTCACCGGCTACATCCTTGAAGGTAACACCGGTCTCCTTCTGTACATATACTTTGGCATTGCTCTTGCCGACACCCATAGGACCGCCGCTGCCACCCATTCTGCGGAACAGGAAGCCTGCCAGTACCCAGAGAAGTACCAAAGGAAGCACAAATGTGATCAGGAACTGTACCACTGTATCCAGTACATCGCTGCTGATTCGGGTTCCCTGCACATCGTGCTCCTGCAGTCTCGCTGTCAGAGTATCCAGATCCTCCATCAGCATCGTGTAATATACGGTCTGGGAAGACTGCATTGCCTTCTGTGTAATTCCATAGAAATTAATATAGCTGTCCGGTTCCGGTGTCGGTGTTGCCTCCTGCTTCAGCCGCACCGTGATCACGCCGTTTTCCTTATTGACATTTACCGCTTCCACCTTGTCTGCTTCCAGATCCTTCAGAAATTCGGTATAGGGCACCTCTGTGCTCTTATCTGTGCCGAATACAGCGTTGTACAGCATCAGCGCAAAAATAATGGTAATGAGCGCAGACAGAATCATCATCAGCGTGCTGGGTCTCTTCGGGGGACGGTTCCCGCCTCCGTTACCGTTATTGTCATTGCCTCCGTTGCCGTTATTGCCGCTGCCGGGTGCTCCGTTGCCGGAACCGTACCCGTTATTATATAGCCTGAATATATTTTTCATGTTATCTCCATTTTCTGTGTTATTCTATTGTCCCCGTTTTTATTCCTGTCTATCGAGGCAATAAACCCTCTGCAACTATTCAGAACCCACATTCGCCATATAAATCATGCCAAATGTTCTTACGAATGCAAGCATTCGACGTACATATTGACCTGATTTACATGATCCTGAATAGTTACAATCTATTCTATTATAGAGATAACCTGCGGATAAATCAATAGCACAAAAGTGAAAAAACCATGAAAAGCAGGCTATTCACACTATTTCTCCATGAATCCGAAATACCGTCACTTCTCCGAAACAGGATATGTTTGACACATACTGTGGAATTCTCTCCGAAAGCATATCTTTTTGGTCTATATGCAGACAAATACCCGAAATCCGTAAGAAACGAACTTCGGGCATCTGCCTGCAACAAACAACTCACAACAAACAATTATAGACTCACGCCCTTCAGAATGACCTGACGGCGTGGCGCTTCCAGCAATGGTTCCGTCTGCCAAGGTAGCCAGTGCTCTACGCACGGTAACCTCCTGACCGCCCAGGGTATACTGTCCATCCTCCATACCTACGGCACGCATGCTGTCACTGATGAGGATCATACGGTGTGCACCGAACAGGCGGAAGGTATTCCTTACCATACAGGGATGGATATGGATGCCATCGCAGATCAACTCCGGCATGACATCCGGATCATCCGCTGCGGCTCCCACCACAGCAATACATTCTCCCCACGGGGAATGATCATAGTCTGTGAGGATGCCAGGAGATGGAATGATAATCCTTCTTCTCATTATCTCTGATGTATACATAGAATCCCGGCCGGTCCATGGGTACCCCATTCCCTCGGAAACGGCTGATCCTGTGATACTCGGGAGTCTTGTAGAACGCGTCCCTCCCGTATATAGTTTTTTGCTTTTTCAGAACTTTTTTGTTCTGTTTTATTGTAATTTCATTATAGAAAAGAAGGCCTTTGTTTAAAATTGCTCATTATGTGATTATTTGCCCAAAATTGTTAGATATAATAATGATTTCCAAAAAAATTTTACTTTTCAGTAGATTTTTGGGAAACACTAAACTATAATAGAACATCATGGGATTTTAGTTGCAAAGATCCGTAGGGAAAGGTGTCAACATGTACAAGATAGGTTTTGACAATGACAAATATCTCAGTCTGCAGTCTGAGAAGATTAAGGAGCGTATCGCGAAATTCGGTGGCAAGCTGTATCTGGAATTCGGTGGCAAGCTGTTCGATGATTATCACGCTTCCCGCGTTTTGCCCGGTTTCCATCCGGACAGCAAGATCAATATGCTGGCACAGTTAAAGGATGAGGCGGAAATCGTCATCGTCATTAATGCAGCAGATATCGAGAAGAATAAAGTCCGTTCCGATCTTGGCATTACCTATGATCTGGATGTGTTACGTCTGATCGATGCTTTCCGCGGCTATGGTCTGTATGTCGGTAGCGTATGTCTGACCCGCTTTGCCGGACAGCCCAGTGCCATTGCTTATCAGAAAAAGCTGGAGTCTCTGGGAATGAAGGTATACCGCCATTATTCCATTCCCGGATATCCTTCCAATATTCCGTTCATCGTAAGTGATGAAGGTTACGGTAAAAATGATTATATTGAAACCACCCGTTCTCTGGTAGTCGTTACTGCTCCCGGACCGGGAAGCGGCAAAATGGCTACCTGTCTCTCCCAGCTGTATCACGAATACAAGAGAGGCATCAAGGCCGGTTATGCCAAGTATGAGACTTTCCCGATCTGGAATATTCCGTTAAAGCATCCGGTGAACCTGGCTTATGAAGCCGCTACCGCAGACTTGAACGATGTCAATATGATCGATCCGTTCCATCTGGAAGCTTACGGTGAGACCACGATCAATTACAATCGTGACGTGGAGATCTTCCCCGTAGTCAGCGCTATGTTCGAAAAGATCATGGGCAGCTGTCCTTACAAGTCTCCTACTGACATGGGTGTCAATATGGCAGGCTTCGGTATTGTCGATGACGAAGCTGTCCGCGACGCCGCCAAACAGGAAATCATCCGCCGCTACTACCACACTCTGTGCCAGAAGCGCCA
>ENA-OWOF01000220-OWOF01000220.1-gut-metagenome-genome-assembly--contig:-NODE-220-length-23750-cov-6.328180_pt1 | contig 23750 bp, 20 predicted proteins | sample MGYA00248255_ERZ651790 | MGnify/ENA primary metagenome ERZ651790 (study PRJEB26908, sample SAMEA4031711) | gut metagenome | biome: gut; feature: normal infant; material: stool | place: China | collected 2015...
CGGTGACCGGAAAGGCTGCGTCTGCGGGCAGCAGCTCCTCCCACGGGATATCGTACACGCCGTCGAACAGGTCATCAAAGGTGGCGGCCCTGTAGCGGGCCAGCAGCAGCATCACGCGCTCCACCGTGCGCAGATTGAGGTTTGCAGCAGCGATCATCTCTGCGCCGCCGGCAAAGCTCAGACGGCCATCGTCCACGCGGATATTCTCTGCGCCGATGCGGGTCAGCTCAAATTTTGCAGTGGATTCACACCCAAAAAAGCAGGGCGCGATCAGTTCAAATTTTGCAGGCATTGTGGTTCCTTTCTTTTATTACGGAAAAAACAGACCTGCCCGATCAAATGAGACAGGTCTGTTTCCGTTATTTTGATCAGGCTTGAAAAGCGCAGGCCTTTCCGCTCAGCGGCGGCCACCGCGGCCGCGAGGCGCATAACCACCGCCGCGGCGGTTATTGGTCTCGTGATCAAGATCGGCCATCTTCTCTTCGCTCTGGCTCTTGAAGCGGCTCATCATGTCCTCAAAACTCATGTTATCGGAACGGGCGGGAGCCTTGGGCTGCCATACACGGGGTGCGCTGTCGCGGGCAGGGCCTCTGCCGCCCTCACGCGGGGGGCGGCCAGCGCCGCCGCGGCCTGCACCAAAATGACCACCCTCGCGGGGGCCGCCCGGACGGGGACCACCAGAGCGCGGACCGCCTGCAGGGCCTCTGCCCTCACGCGCCGGGCGCGGAGGCGGCGGCAGCAGGCGCTTGATGGACAGCGCGATCTTGCCATCCGGTGCAATGTTGATCACCTGCACCTTGACGATATCACCATCGTGCAGAACAGCTGCAATGTCCTGCACGAACTCGTTGGACACCTCGGAAATATGGACCATGCCTACACGGCCCTCCGGCAGTGCGACAAAAGCGCCAAACGGCTTTACACCGGTGACGCGGCCCTCGAATACGTTCCCTACCTCAATTGCCAAAACTCAATACTCCTTGTTTTCCATAGAATGGGCAGCAATTCAGCTGCCGGTCACATCCACAAAGATGCGCTCGTTGGGTGCAGCGTAATTGTAAGAATCCCGCGCGACCCACTCGGTGATCTGGTCTGCATCGCCGCTGAGAATGCGCTGCATCTCCTCGTTTTCAGTCTTTTGCTGGGCGATCTGCTCGTTCAGCGTGTCCAGCTCCGCACGTTTGGAGCTGATGGTGACCTGATTGGAAATGTATGCTGCCAGCATACTCAGCAGCAGCAGGACAAAAAACACCCGTACAAGCGTTTTAACGACCACTTTCTTCTTGCGTTTTCTGCGGTCCGGTGCTGCCATGATCTCTTCTGCCCCCGTTGCATTTGACTCTTACTTTAACACATATGAATTATACATCATGCGGCGCTGGTTTGGCAAGTTCTTTTTGCGCTTTTTTGCAGTTCTTTTTGCGCTGCGGCGTAGTTTGTGCACCTTTCTCCGCCGGGCGCGCCGCCGCTCTGCCGGCCGGAGCACCCGGCGCTGTAAAACGCCTCCCGCTGCACGCAGCGGTGCACCCAGCACAAAGGCTGCTGCACCGGCACCGGCAAAGGCTGCCGCAGCCATGTACCAGCGCAGAACACCGGCACTGCTCTGCCCTGCTGCGTAGCTCTGCACAGCAGCCAGCACAGCACCCATCCACACCAGATCCGGCACAAAAGCTGCACGCCCTCTGGCCGGGAATACAGCCCGCAGTGCGCCGATACTGGCTCCCAGCACCGTGCAGGCAGCGATCTCCTGCCCAAGGGCTGCAGGCGGCAGTACCGGGATCATCGCAGCAGGCGGCGCAGGAAACCGCCCGCCGGTGCGCTGGCCGTATATTCCAGCGTGTCGATGCGGCCGGTGAACTTCGCCTCCCCGGTCTCCAGATCCAGCGCCGCCATGTTCAGCTGCGCCCCGGTCAGGTGCAGCGTGCCCTTGCCCGTTTCCATGGCAGCGCTGTCGGCATTGCAGTGCAGTACCTTCTGCACACCGGTCACCGTCAGGCGGGCGCGGCTTTCCAAGATCAGATCGTGCGGCGCGGGCTGCGGATCTCTGGGTGTTTTTTCCGGCATGGTTCGTCTCCCCTTTTCTGGTGCATCCTATGCACCGGACCGGGGCTTTTATGCCTGCTCGCCCTCTGCAATGATCTCGTACATCTCGCGGGCCACATCCTTGGTGCGCGGCTCCACATCCGAGAGCACCTTTACCTTGATGGGCCGGTTGCCGAAGGTCACCTCGATGATGTCGCCCGCCTTGACGGCCTGACTGGCCTTGGCGATCTTGCCGTTGATGAGGATGCGGCCTGCATCGGCCACCTCGTTTGCCACGGTGCGGCGCTTGATCAGACGCGAAACTTTCAAATATTTATCCAGACGCATGGTTCTTCCTCCTGTCACAAAAAAAGCCGCCGCACCCTCTTGCAGGCAGCGGCGGCAAAGCAGATACAGCTTACAGGGTGTCCTTCAGGGACTTGCCGGGCTTGAACACGATGCTGCGGGAAGCGGCAATGGTGATCGGCTCACGGGTGCGGGGGTTGATGCCCTGACGCTCGGCGCGCTCACGCATCTCAAAGGTGCCAAAACCGGAAATGGTGATCTTTTCGCCCTCAGACATGGCCTTGCTCAGTGCTTCAAACACAGCATTGACAGCCTGCTCAGCGCTCTTCTTGCTCATCTCAGTGTTCGCAGCAACCTGTGCGATCAGATCGGTCTTCGTCATAAAAATACCCTCCAGATTTGTTACTTGGTGTTCTTTTTTCTCTATCGGAGCAGGTCACTCGACCTGAGTACCGCTTTGTTCTTTCTGCGCCAGCAGTTCTGCACAATAGCGCTTGGATGCGAAGGTCAGCGCTTCCTCCGCGTCCACACCAGCCAGCCGCATGGCATTGGCCGCAGCAAACAGCAGTTCTCCCGCCGCCTGTGCGTCCTGTTCCCGGTTCCAGCCGTCCAGTGCTGCCCGCAAAGCCTGCCGTGCCGTTTCCGGCGCAGACTGCTCTGCCCCGCAGCGGTCGGCACGCTTCTGCAGCTTCTGGGCACGCATCAAAGCAGGCAACGTAACCGGCACTGTGCCCAGCTCATCAGCCAGAGTGGTGCGGCCCTTTTCCTTATTTTTGAGCGCATCCCAGCCGTTTATACCCGCATTTTGTGCCGCCGAGGACGCAAAGATGTTCGGATGCCGGAACACCAGCTTCTCGCACACCTCACGGCAGACATCCTCAAAAGTAAAGCGCCCGCGCTCTTCTTCGATCACCGCGTGGAACGCCACCTGCATCAGCACATCGCCCAGCTCTTCCTGCATCAACTGCGGATCGTCAGCATCAATGGCCTCCAGCGCTTCGCAGGTTTCTTCCAGAAAGTTCTTCCGGATGGAAGCATGGGTCTGTACCTTATCCCACGGACAGCCGTTCTCCGGGTCCCGCAGGATACGCAGAATTTCCAGCAGCTGCTCTGCCGTATAGGGTGCCTTTGGCTGCCAGTCCAGCACAGCGCTCACCTGCCTTGTAAAAGATACTGTATATTGTATCGCATCTCATGCAGTTTTGCAAGACAAAGTGCGCAAATTTCCCGCATTTCGCCTGCATTTTCCGCTCGCAAAAACAGGACGGTGCCCTGTGGGGAGCGCCGCCCTGTTGCTGAACCGTTTTATTACAGCTGTGCACCGCACTTGTTGCAGAACAGTGCATCGTCCGAGACGGGAGCACCGCACTGCGGGCAGGCTTTGTGCTCTTCCGGTTGGTCAGCAGGAACTTCCTCGTGCACCACATATTCCGCCTCGGCAGCTTCCGCCGGGGTCAGGGATGCTTTCAGGCGGGCGATCTCCTGCTCGATGTTATCGATCATCTCGATATACTTATCCACCAGCGGCTGGTTTTCTTCCTTGCCCTTGGCCAGACTGTACACCAGTGCGCCCAGCTGGCGCTGTGCCTTGAGCAGCTTGCCCTGCTCATTTACGATCAAAGCCTGAGTCTTGCCCTTTTCGGCCAGTTCCAGTGCAGCGTTCTTGCCTTTTTCGGCATATTCCAGACCCATTTCCTTGATCTTGTTGAAATCCATAAAAGACACCTCTCTTACTATCGGCCTGTTTATCGTGGGCCATGTGCGGATGGTATCTCCATTATAGCGCACAGGCCGCTCGTTTGCAATGAACGGACTGCATTTTTTACAGTTTGGTGCCGGTTTGGAAACAATTTTTTCGCATTCGGCCTAAATTTACACGATAATTTCACACATCGGCATTCTGTGCCCTGCGGTCGGCTGCGCCGCCGTAGAATTCCCGCAGCATGCTGTCCTCCGGCAGCAGCTCCAGCTCCAGCGGTGCCACATGCTCAAAGCGGCGGGCTGTCTCGTCCCACAGCTCCGCATTGTGGCCTTCCAGCGTGAACTGACGGCGCACCACGCCCAGCAGCTTGGAGATCAGGCCCAGCTCGTAGGTAAAGGAGGTATCCAGCAAAAAGTCTGCCGTGGTCTTGAAGCCCTTGATATACCGCGTCTCACCGTCCAGCACGCGGTCCCACATGGCAAGGGTCTTTTCCGGGCTGCGGCCGCGCGCTGCAGCGTCCCGCAGGGTGCGGCGGCACAGGCGGATATCCTGCGTGTTGATGACGCGGCGGCCATCGATGCAGTATTCCTCCCGCAGGCCTGCATAGATGCGGTAGATGTCGTCGCCCTTTACAAGGCCGGTCAGCTCCGGGTTCAGCGCATGGATGCCCTCCACGATGCATACACCGCCCTGCAGGTCGATGGGCTCCACCTCTGCCGAGCGCTTTTCGGCAGAGAAATCGTAGATGGGCAGCACGGTCTTACCCGTCTCGCTCAGCTCCCGCAGGCACTGCTTGATGAGAGGCAGATCCAGCGTATCGGGGTTCTCGTAGTCCAGCGTGCCGTCCGGCAGCCGGGGGTAGAACTCTGCGCCTTTGAAGAAATTATCCAGACTGACCACCTGCGCCGGAGTCCCGCGCTTTTGCAGAGCCTTTGCAATGCAGTGGGCGCTGGTGGTCTTGCCGCTGGCCGACGGGCCGGTGAGCATGACGATCTTTGCGCCGGAAAGCTGCACTTTCTGGGCGGCGTAATCTACCCTTTGGGCATAGCTCTGCTCACTCAGGTCGGCAAGTGCCTGCGGGCTGCGGGCTGCCACATTGTACAGATCGATCTCAACCAGACGTTTGGGTACCCAAATCGTGATCATAAAAATCAGCCACTCCTTTTTTGCGTTCCAGCACCTCCGCAAAACGCTGGATATATTCGTTCGGATACTTAAAATTGAAAATGCGCTGCATCCGTTTTCCGCCGTCGGCCACCAGCTTGGTGCTGCCGCCTGCACCGGCGGAGAGGATGGTCTGGACTTCCTCCATGATATAGATGTTGTAATATCCCTCGTGGCCCGGCTTGCACCAGCCCACGTTTTCCAGGTTCTGCAGAGTGTTTTTCTGGCGGTAGAGGTAGTAGGGCCGGTAGCCCGCTTCTGCCAGCAAACGGCATTTTTCCAGCATGGCGGCGACGTCGGCGTAGTCGTTCTCCTTCTGGTCCTCAATGACGATGCGAGAAGCGCGCTTGAGGGTGAGGGTGTGCACGGTAATGTTCTCCGGGTCCAGCGCGATGGCCTGCCGCAGGCTGCGCTCAAAACTTTCTACCGTGTCGCCGGGCAGGCCGGCGATCAGGTCCATGTTGATATCATCATGACCGGCCTTGCGCGCTTCGGCATAGCAGTCCAGAATGTCCTGCGCCGAGTGTTTGCGCCCAATGCCCGCCAGCACCTCGTCCGAGAAGGTCTGCGGGTTGATGGAGATGCGGGTAGCGCCGTATTCCTTGATGACCGCCAGCTTTTCGGCATCCGTGCAGTCCGGACGGCCTGCCTCCACCGTATATTCCACGACCTTCGAAAGGTCAAAATTCGCCCGGACCGTGCCCATCAGCTGCCGCAGCTGGTCGGCAGACAGGCTGGTGGGCGTGCCGCCGCCGATGTAGATGCTGCACAGTTTCAGGCCTGCCTTGTCTGCCTGAATGCGGATCTCTTCCACCTCTCGGCACAAACAGTCCACATAAGGCTGCACCATCTTGCGGTCGCGGTCCAGATTGCAGCTGACAAAGCTGCAGTAGCTGCACCGGGACGGGCAGAACGGGATGCCGATGTACAGGCTGTAGGTCCCGGGTTCATTGCCCACTTTCAAAATTGGCTCCTGCAGGTCGGCAATGGCCTTGGCCATCTGGTATTTCTGCTGGGAGCAGTCGAACCGGTCAAGGAAGAAGCGGTCGATCTCCGCTTCCGTCCAGCCTGCGGCGCGCTTGTCGTGGATGAGCCGCACCGGGCGCACACCGGTCATTTTGCCCCATGGCGGGCGGATGCCGGTCCAATCCCGCAGCAGATCATAGGTCAGGCTGGCAAGGCTGAATTCCGGGGTCTCGCCGCCCTGTTCCGCAGGTGCGGGCAGCGGTGCGTGTCGTTCAGCACTTCTGCCGTCCTGACGCACCAGTGCATGCAGGCCGTCCGGCGTTTTTTCTGCCCAGACGCAGTCCTCGGCGTTCTCCGGCGGGGTGAGGGTGAGCGGTGCCATGGGGTAAAACAAACGCACCAGATGCTCCACTTCGTAGCCGGAAGGCAGGCCGGTAATATAAATCTTCATGTTGTTCACTCTTTAAAATAAATCATTGTTGCCGCGCACAGCGCTGCGGATGAAATAATTGTTGTCCAGTTCATCGCCAAAGGTGGAGAACTCGCCATGGCCGGGCAGCACCTGCGTGCCGCGCGGGATGGGCAGCTTTGCCAGTTTACGCAGACTCTCGGCCATCTGTGCACTGCTGCCGCCCTCCAGATCGGTACGGCCGATGCTGCCTGCAAACAGGGTATCGCCGCAGAAGAGATACTCGCCGCACAGCAGCACCACGCCGCCGGGCGTATGGCCGGGCGTGTGCCAGACCGTGAACTGCAGCTCGTCTACCGAGACAGTCTCCCCTTCTGCGTAGCCGCAGTCCGCTGCGCTCAGCGGATACATGCGGTCGCCTGCAAGGTCGGCAGCCTCACAGTAGAGCTTTGCGTTCCACTCGGTGCGCAAGGCTTCGGCGCTGCCCACATGGTCATAGTGGCCGTGGGTGCACAGGATGGTGGTGAGCTGCGCATTGTTTTCCTTTAAAATTTTATCGTAGGTCTGCGCATCTGCCGACGGATCAATGACCACGGCATGGCCTGCGTCGGAAATGAGCAGGAAGGTATTGGTATACAGCGGCGCAGCGCCCGGAATATGAAAAGCCTGCATGGCGGTCACTCCTTTTTCTTCCACTCGTCGGTATCGATGATAATGGTGCAGGGTCCTTCGTTCACAAGAGCCACCTGCATGTCCGCGCCAAACTCGCCGTGCTGAACATCCTTCAGGCCCTGTTTGTTCATCTCTGCAAGGAACAGCTCGTAAGCATCCACGGAGAGCGGCGGCTTTGCGGCCTTGATAAAGCTGGGCCGGTAGCCTTTTTTCGTGTCGCCGTAAAGGGTGAACTGGCTCACCACCAGAGCCGAATAGCCAAGATCCTTTGCGCTGAGATTCAGCTTGCCCTCTGCGTCCGGGAAGATGCGCAGGCCTGCGCATTTATCGGCAAGCTTGGGCACGATGTCCAGACTGTCGGTATCCCTGACACCCAGCAGGATCATAAGGCCCGGCCCGATGGCCCGCGGCTCACCGCCGTTTACCCGCACACTGGCGGAAGACACCGCCTGAATGACTGCACGCATGTTTTAGCTCCTTGTCACCTTGAGCACGTCCTTCACCTTGGAAAGTCTTGCGACCACACGGTTGAGGTGCTCGGTATTGTTGATGCCGATGGTCAGGCTGACCATGGCGCAGTTGTTTTCCACCTGACGGGCGTTCACCGCATAGATGGGCACCCGGATATCCGCCAGCGCAGCCAGCACATCCTGCAGCAGCTCGTTGCGGTTCAGCGCAATGATCTCAATGCCGGCCTTATAGCTGTCCCTGACGCTGTCGGCCCAGTACGCCTTGACCCAGCGGGGGGCGTTGGTGGGATCCTTCATGCTGGAAATGGCGTTCACGCAGCTCTGCTTGTGGATGGAAACGCCAAAGCCGCGGGTGATAAAGCCCACGATGGGGTCGCCCGGCAGCGGGCTGCAGCACTTGGCAAACTTGATGGGGGTGTTATCGAAGCCTTCCACCACCACGCCGTCGGTAGCGTGCACACGGCTCAGGTCCACCTTGGGCAGGTCTTCCCCGGCCTTTTCCTCCGAAGCTTTCAGCTTCTGCCACTCCTCCTTGAGCTTGGGCAGGCAGTTGGCAATGGTCATGCCGCCGTAGCCGATGGCGGCATAAAGCTCCTCGGCATTGTTCTGGCGCAGGCGGCGGGAACAGCTGTTGATAAAATCGTCCAGCTGGTCGTCCGGAATGATGATCATTTCCCTGCGCAGCTCACGGGCCAGCGCATCACGTCCCTGCGTGATATTTTCCTCGCGGCGCATCTTTTTGAACCAGTTTCGGATCTTACTCTTCGCTTCACTGGTGCGCACGATCTTGAGCCAGTCGCGGCTGGGGCCTTTGTCCGCCGGGCCAAGGATCACTTCGATGATCTCGCCGGTGGAAACGATGTGGTCGATGGGCACCATGCGGTTGTTCACCTTGCAGCCCACCATGCGGTTGCCCACCGCCGAATGGATCGCATAGGCAAAATCGATGCAGGTAGCGCCGGTGGGCAGGTTGATGACATCGCCCTTGGGGGTAAAGGCAAACACTTCCTCCGGCAGCAGGTCGCTCTTGAGGTCGTGGAGAAGGTTGCCGGAATCCTCGCTGACGCGCTGGTTTTCCAACAGCTGGCTCACCCATGCCAGACGTTCGTCCAGCTTGTCGTGGCCATCCAGACCTTCTTTATACTTCCAGTGGGCCGCAACGCCGTACTCGGCCTGCTCGTCCATCTTGCGGGTGCGGATCTGCACCTCAAAGGGGATGCCCTCGTGGCCGATGACGGTGGTGTGCAGGCTCTGGTAGCCATTGGGCTTGGGAGTGGAGATATAGTCCTTGAAGCGGTTGGGCAGCGGATGGTACATATCGTGGATGAGGCCCAGAGTGCTGTAGCACTCGGCCAGCGTATCCAGAATGACACGCACCGCATAGATATCGTAGATCTCATCAAAGGACTTGTTCTGCATGATGGTCTTGCGATAGATGCCGTAAATGCTCTTGACGCGGCGCTTGATGGTAGCGCCCTCAATGCCGCTTTCGGCCAGCCTCCGCTCGATCACACCGGACACCTTTGCAAGGAACTCCTCGCCTGCACGCTCACTGAGCATCCGGCTGATCTCCTCGTAGCCCACAGGGTCAAGGTAATGCAGGCTGCGGTCTTCCAGCTCTTCCTTCACGTTCAGGATGCCCAGACGGTTGGCGATGGGGGCATACACCTCCATGGTCTCGCGGGCTTTATCGCGGCGCTTCTGTTCCGGCCATGCATCACCGGTGCGCATGTTGTGCAGCCGGTCGCACAGCTTAATGATCATCACGCGCACATCGCGGCTCATGGCCAGCAGCATCTTGCGCAGGTTTTCAGCCTGCAGTTCCTCAATGTTAGAGAACTGGATCTTGGTTAGCTTGGTCACGCCGTCCACCAGCAGGGCAACTTCCTCGCCAAAGGCGGCTTTCAGGTCGTCCAGCGTAGTGGGAGTGTCCTCCACCACATCGTGCAGCAGGGCCGCAGCAATGCTCTCGGAGTCCATGCCAAGGTCCAGCACCAGCCGTGCCACGGCCAGCGGGTGGCAGATATACGGCTCACCGCTGCGGCGGCACACCCCCTTGTGGGCAGTGTTGGCAAGGTCATATGCCTTTTCGATCATCTCCATATTGTAGGAGCGGCCGCTGGCCTTGATGGCCTCACACAGTTTTTCCCAGGTAACGATCTCCGGCCGCACCTCCGAAGGCAGCGCGCCTTCCGGGGCATCGGCCAGCTGTGCTGTTGCAGAAACGGTAGCCGTTTCCTGCACCTGTACCGGCTGATGCAGGTGGGTCTTTGCGGAGTAGAGATCTTCTTCCCGCACCGGCTTGGGTGCCGGGACCGCAGCTTTCTTTCCCTCTGGCATTTTACATTCCCTCCAAACATTTCAGGATCGGGGCATCCGCAAGGTTCTTTTTGCCCTGCGCAGGCACAAGCTCCAGATATTTTGCCCCACCCTTTTCCACAGCGGCGATCAGGCCCACCTGTTCCAGAGCCGTCACTGCCACCAGTGTTTTGCCTGTATTTTCCTCGCCAAGTTTTGCGCACAGCGGCTGCAGATCTTCTGCGTGCCAGCGGCGCGCCTGCAGCTCACGGTACACTGTGACGATATCACTGCGCTCAGGCGTAATAAGCTTTTTCTGTTCCTCAGTCAGGGGCGTGCCGCGGCGCAGCGCCACCACAAAAGCAGCCTGCTCCGCAAGCTTTGTGCCCAGCCCTGCCGGATGCAGGTCCAGAATGCGGCCCGAAAGCTGTGCGCCCCGGGGCGAATCGTAGACCGAAAGGTTCAGCGCAGCATCCACCACATCGCCCATGGCATAGGGCAGCTGTTCCGGCGGCATACCGAACCACACGGCATACACGCTGGCATTGCCCTGCCGCAGGCGCAGGCGGCTGTGCCTGCCCTCCGATACCGGGTATACCCCATCCAGCACGGCGTTCTGCAAAAGGAACACCGGGGTCGGGTTCTCGGCCCCATAGGGAGCCAGCTGGTCGAGCTTCCGCACACTTTCCACGGTCACACGGTCCAGATGGATGGGCAGGTCGCACTCCAGCGGGGTGGTATGCAGCACCGGGCATTCCCGTGCTGCCCAGTCGTTCAGGCGGCGGCGCAGAGCGGGCAGATTTTCTTCCCGCACCGAAAGGCCCGCAGCCATGGCATGGCCGCCGTAGCGGATGAGCAGATCTGCACAGGCACCAATGCAGGCATGCAAATTGAAGCCCTGCACGCTGCGTCCGCTGCCCTTGCATTCGCCGTGCTCGTCGATCGTCACCACGATCACAGGCCGGCCGGTGCGTTCCACCAGCCGGGATGCCACGATGCCAATGACACCGGGGTGCCAATCGCGGCCCCACAGCAGCATCACGCGGTCTTCCAGCCGCTCCGGTTCCTGTTCCAGCAGTTCCTGCGCGGCCTTGAAGATCTGCAGCTCTGTCTCCTGACGCTTTGTATTGATCTCGTTCAGTTTATGGGCCAGCTCTGCGGCGCGGTCCGGGTCCTCACACATCACCAGCTGCAAAGCCGTAACAGCGTTGTCCATGCGGCCAGCCGCATTGATGCGGGGCGCAATGGCGTAGCTGACATTTTCTGCGGTGACCGGTTTACCCGCAAGGCCCACCTCTTCCAGCAACGCTTCCAGACCCGGACGGTCCGTGTTCTGCAGCTGGCGCAGGCCCGCCTTGACAAGGGTGCGGTTTTCGCCGGTAAGCGGCATCACGTCCGCCACAGTACCCACAGCGGCAAGGTCGCCGCAGTAGTCCAGCATTTCTTCCGGCGGGCAGCCATCCAGTGCGGCACACAGCTTGAACGCCACGCCCGCACCGCACAGGCCCTTGAAGGGACTGGTGTCGTCCTCACGACGGGGGTCTACCACGGCAATGGCCTTGGGCAGAGTTTCCGGCGGCAGATGATGGTCGGTAATGATCAGGTCAATGCCCAGTTCAGCGGCATAATCGGCTTCTTCCACAGCAGAAATGCCGTTATCCACCGTCACGATCAGCTTGCAGCCCTTATCATGGATGGAACGGATGGCATTGCGCGAAAGGCCGTAGCCGTCGCCCTCGCGGCTGGGCAGCATACATTTTACGGTAGCCCCCATGCCCTTGAGATGCTGGTACAGCAGGGCCGTGGCCGTCACGCCGTCCACGTCATAATCGCCGAACACCACAATGGTCTCGCCCTCGTCAATGGCCCGCCAGATGCGCTCGCAGGCCTTGTCCATATCGGTGAGCAGCGAAGGGTCGCTCAATTCTTCCTCACCGGCAAGCAGGGTCAGTGCTTCGGTAGGGTCGGTGATGCCGCGGGCCGTCAGCACGCCCGCCAACAGGGCATTTTCCTTCTGCTGGGCGGCAAGGGCGGCCGCATATTTTTGCTCGCTCCACGGCTCGTCGTTCTGTGCGTTATATTCCAGTTCTTCGGTGGCCTGCTCCGCAATCGCCTGCGTCAGCTCCCGCAGCGCGGCACGGTCCAGCGGCTTCAGATTCCATGCACGGTAGGTCATTCAAAATTTCCTCCCGTCAGGCCGTCGTTGGCCAGCATTCCCTGCAGGGCGGCGATCTCAGAAGAGACATCCATCGCTACATCCGAGAGCAGCGTATCATACAGGGTGTCGTAGGCCTGATTCAGCGTGTGAAGGATGCCCGCGATATCGCGGCGGATGGTCTCGGCGTTTTCGCCCTGCTGGCCCTGCACATCGTTGTAGGTGTGCAGCAGCTTGAGGGTGGTGGGGATATAGTATTCCGCAAAGCGGCGGGCCTTGGGCAGGCTTTCCGGGTGTGCTTCCAGCCAGTCACAGATGGCAGTGGTGGTGGTCTGCATATGGTCCAGCTCTTCGCGGCCCTGCGCATCCTGCATCAGCTGTTTTTCCTGCTGCAGCACGGCGGCAAAGCGGCGCGCCGTCTCAAGATTGAGCGGCACATCGTCTGTTTTTTCTGCTGCCGGTTCCGGCTGCGGCGGTGCCTTGGAGGCTGCGGCAGCTTCCTGCGCGGCACGGTAATCCTCAGCAGTCAGGTAAAGCTTTTCCGCTTTTTCGTCCACCCATGCACTCAGCCAGCCATTGCGGATGAATCTGCGCACCCGCTTGAGGGCACGGGCCTTTTTCTCGTCCACGGCTTCCAGCGGCAGGCCCTTTTTGCAGTCAAAGCCTTCTGCTGCCTCGGCCAGACGGAGCAGCGTCTTGCTGGCCTTCAGGCGGGACGCACCGGCAGTGATCATCCACACGAACACGGCGGTGACAGCCGCAAAGCACCAGCCGGTGATCCGCACCGCCCCCAGCGCAAAGCTGCCCATGGCTGCAGCATTTTCAGCCATAAAGCTGTCCTGCAGAAGGGCCTGCAGAACCGCCGCATTGGGCGTAAACAGGCCCGCCGCACCCAGACAGGAAACCGCCGTGATGCCAAAGATCACCGTAAACGTGATGCCGACTGCCAGCAATGCGCAGCCTGCGCTGTAGCGCTTTTTGGCACTGGCGCGGATCTCGTCTGCCGGGGTCGTCTCCGCCTTGCCGAACATCTGCCGGAACCAGCCGGAAACACCTGCGGCCTGCGCGTTGATATTGTTCTCATTCAAGCCCTGTTTTTTCGTATTCTGCGCATTCTGACGGCTGCGGTAGTATTCCTCCCGGCTGCTGCGGAACGCCTTTGCCGCTTCGCCAAGGCCAAAGTTTGCAGCATTCACCGCCGCACGGCCCACACCATAGGCGCGGTCGCCTATGTCCTCCCCTTTGCCCTCAAAGCCATGGGCAAAGGCATCCGACACGGTATCGCCAAAGGCGCGCAGCTGGTTTTCCAGCTCCTGCTGCACCTGACGGCCCTCATTTTCTCTCATTGTATCGTTTTCACGATCGTTCATCGAATTCTTCTCACCCTTCTGCCGGTGCATACCGGCTGATGATGGCGCGGGCCACCCGCAGGCCATCCACGGCGGCGCTCATGATGCCGCCCGCATATCCGGCACCCTCGCCGCAGGGATACAGACCTGCCAGCTGGGTGCATTCAAAATTTTCTTCCCGCTTCAGCCGCACCGGGCTGCTGGTGCGGGTCTCAAGACCCGTAAGGATCGCTTCCGGCGCGGTATAACCCGCAATTTTGCGCTCGTAGGCGCGCAGGCCCGCCCGCAGCGTTTCGGCCAGCTCCTGCGGCAGCAGTGCGCCGAGGTCTGCCGCAGCAACGCCGCGGTCATAGGTAGGCTGCACGCGTCCAATGTTCAGCTGGCCGCGCCCTTCCAGAAAGCTCTGGATGTTCTCTGCCGGAGCGGCATACTCCCCTGCACTGCGCCCAGCGGCGTAGGCTCTGGCTTCCAGCTCCCGCTGGAACGCGATGGCCCGGCGCGGATCGTCTGCAAAGTCCTTGCCTCCCACGCTCACCACCACGGCCGCGTTGGCATTTTTGCCATTGCGGGCGTGGAAGCTCATGCCGTTGGTCACTACACGGCCTTCCTCGCTGGCCGATGCCACCACCTGCCCGCCGGGGCACATGCAGAAGGTGTAAACGCACCGCTCCCCCACATGCTGGGAGAGCTGATACTCGCCCCGCGGCAGAGCCGGATGCCCGGCAGCCTCGTGATATAAGCTCTTTTCGATCTCACTCTGCAGATGCTCGGCGCGGAAGCCCACACTGAACGGCTTGCATTCCAGCTGCAGGCCGCCGTCCATCAGCATCCCGAAGGTATCGCGGGCCGAGTGGCCCACCGCGAACACCAAAGCTTCGCAGGCAAAGGTGCCATTTGTGGTAAAAATGCCGGTGAGCTGACCATTTTTCTGTTCAAAGCCGGTCAGGGCCGTGTTGAAATGCACCTCACCGCCCAGAGCTTCGATCTCCTTGCGGATAGAGGTGATCACACCGCGCAGCAGGTCGGTGCCCACATGGGGCTTCTGCTTCCAGGCGATCTCCTCCGGCGCACCGTGCTGCAGGAACACCTCGGTAACAAAGCCGCACAGCTCATCGCCGATGCGGGTGGTCAGCTTGCCATCCGAAAAGGTACCGGCACCGCCCTCGCCAAATTGAATGTTCGCATTCACATCCAGTTCGCCGGTAGCAGAAAAATGTTCCACCGCCTTTACGCGCTCGTCCAGCGCCGGGCCGCGCTCCAGCACAATGGGCTGATAGCCCTGCCGGGCCAGCAGCAGCGCTGCAAACAGGCCCGCCGGGCCAAGGCCGCACACCACAGGCCGATGTGCCAGTGGCTGGATGCCATTCTGCACCGAAAAATCCACCTTCTGCTGCAGAGAAGCATCACCACAGCGGGCTGCAAAAGCCGCTTCCTCGGCAGGTTCTTTCAGGGTGACAGCCACGGTATACACCAGCTTGGGCTGGCCGTGGCGGGCATCCACCGAGAGCTTTGCCACGCCCAGATGCTGCACCTTTCCGCGCGGGATGCGGGCGGCGTGCAGGGCTTTTTCAAATGCCTGCGGCTCTCCGGCAGAGAGCGGCAGACGGATGTTGCGAACCAGAATCATGTTATCGTGTGTTCCTTTTTGTTTCAGTTGCTTTCGATACGGCACTGCAGCACATAGCTGCCCAGTGCAAAGATCTTGCCGTTGGAGGGCACATACAGGCGGCAGGCAATGTTCTGCTCGCCGGTCGCCACCGAGAAATCCTCGGCATCGATCTCAATGACCACCTGCTCCGGGGTCAGCGTTTCGATCACGCCCTTGGGGCCGCAGAGCGTTACATTCATCAGGCGTTCGGTCTGCACCGTCAGCTGGTAGGTAGAGGGCAGGTTGACCACCTGCACGCAAGTATTGGGCAGGTTCATGGTCTTGGTTCCCAGATTGGAGCAGTCAAAGCTGACCGTAATGGTGGAAATGTTATCCAGCAGATAGATGTCTGCGGGCAGGTCGATGGGCAGCTCATAGCTCTTGTTCAGTGTAAAGGTGGAAAGGTCGATATTGCCGATGGGCAGCGTGGACAGCATATCGATCTTATCTGCCGGACCTGCCACCTTGAGCTGCTTGCGGCTGAGTGCATATACCAGCATCGAATCATCAAAATCACGCGGTGCATTGATGAAATTCACGTCCACCGGCAGCGTTGCCATCTTGTACACCTGCAAGGTCACATCCACGCTGTTCTCTTCCAGCTCCGTGTACTCAAACTTGACTTCCTTGCCGCCGGAGGTATAGAAGCGCAGCGGCGTGTTCAGCGTGATGGACTCGGTCAGTTCGCCGCTGTAGGTCACCTCTGCAGTGCAGGTAGCAACTTTATTCAGCTCACTGCTGGGGCCGGAAAGGGTGATATTCTCCTTGGAAACATCCGTACTATAAAGGATATAACCGTCCGCGATGGTCAGGTAGTTGGTGGTAATGGTAACGGGCAGGGTCTTTTCCTCCACCACGTCAAACACCACATCCACCGTGTTGTCATTGCCTTCCATGGTCACAGTCACACCGTTCAGCAGGCCGTTGGCACCGCGTACCAGCAGGCGCAGGGTCTTTTCGCCGCTGTCACGTACGCTGGAAAAATCCGGGTAGACCACAAAATCAGAAGCCGTCAGCCCGCCGATGGTGTAGCCGTCGCCGGAGATTTTCAGGTTCACGGTCTTATCCTCGGCGCTGACGATGCTCAGGCCCCGGGAGGTGTAAGCAGCGGAATCGTAGGTATAATCCACCGGCACATTGTAGATGGTGTTGCTGGTGCCGGGCTGCACGATGATGGTGACCACCATCCATGCAACGATGGCACCCAGCACCGAAAGTGCCAGCCGGATGCGGCGGTCGTCCAGAATGTTTTTCTTGTTGGGTTCGTTGTTCATTGCGCATCGTCCTCCTTCTGGCTGACCCATTTCCACAGACGGTCCAGCTGACCGCGCCAGCCGCTGACCGTCGTCTTTTCGGTGGTGGTCTCCTTAGGGATCATCTCATCCACCAGACGGGTATACAGGGTCTGCCGGTCAAAGTGGCGGATCAGCACGCCGTTCTTTGCCATGGAGATGATGCCGGTCTCCTCGCTGACCACGATGGCGATGGCGTCGGAATTTTCGGCAATGCCAAGGCAGGCGCGGTGACGGGTGCCCATATCCTTGCCAAGATCCAGATTGTTGGAAAGCGGCAGCACACAGCCCGCGGCTTTGATGCGGCCATTCTCAATGATGGCAGCACCATCGTGCAGGGGCGTGCCCTCGTAGAAAATGGTGCCCAGCACTTCCAGATTGACCGCACTGTTCACCGGCGTGCCGGTGCGCACGATCTCCGAAAGGTTTGTGTGGCGTTCCAGCACGATCAGTGCACCGGTCTTGGTCTCAGAAAAGCGCTCTGCCGCATCGCAGATGGCAATGATGGCGCTGCGCCATGCACCCTTCAGGCTGGGATCGTTGTAGCGGCCTTTGACATTGAACAGCTTGGCGGCCCACTGGTCGGTCTGGCCCATGCGCTCCAGCGCACGGCGGATCTCCGGCTGGAACAGCACCACCAGCGTCAGCAGGCCCACCTGCAGCAGTGAGTTCAGCAGCCATGTGACGGTACGCATGTTCAGCGTTTCTGCCACCAGATAGACGGCCATCACCAGCAGCGCACCCTTGAACAGCTGGCCGGCGCGGGTGCGGTTGACAATGCCCAGCAGCTGGTAAATCAGGAAGGAAATGATGATGATATCCAGCAAATCGACCAGTTTGAAGGTCTGGAAATTTGCAATGATCGCGTTCAGAGTCATTGGTACACGCTCCCGTTTACAGTGTTTCGATCAGGGCAACAGCGTGGGCGGCAATGCCCAGCCCCTCACCGGTAAAGCCCAGACGTTCCTCGGTGGTGGCCTTTACACTCACGGCATCCACCGGCAGGCCGAAGGCATCGGCCAGATTCTGGCGCATGGCCGGAATGTACGGCGCAAGCTTGGGCCGCTGACACAACAGCGTCGCGTCGATATTTTCAATGCGGAAGCCGTGCTCCTTTAAAATTTCGGCCACACGGCGGGCCAGCTTCAGGCTGTCGGCACCAGAGTAGGCCGGGTCATTATCCGGGAAATGCTGGCCGATATCCCCCAGCGCAGCGGCACCCAGCACAGCATCCATCACCGCATGGGCCAGCACATCTGCATCCGAGTGGCCCAGCAGGCCTTTTTCAAAAGGCACTTCCACGCCGCCCAGAATCAACTTGCGGCCTTCCACCAGACGGTGCACGTCATAACCATGTCCAATGCGCATTTTGTGTTCCTCTTTCTGTTCCGGGCGGGGCAAGTCCTCGCGGGTCGTGATCTTATAATTGGCGTAATCGCCCTGCGTCAGCTGCACGGCGCGGCCGGTCAGCTCGAACAGGCTGCAGTCGTCGGTGACAAGGCGGGCTTTTTCGGCATCCAGCTCTTCCAGCGCAGCAAGGTACTCTGCGCGGTCAAAGCACTGAGGGGTCTGCACCGCATACAGGGTGCTGCGGTCGGGCGTTGTGTACACAAGGCAGGCATCCGGCACGGTCTTTCCGTTGCCGCGCGCTGCAGCCTTGATGGTATCCTTTACCGGTACGGCAGGTGCAGCTGCGCCGCACCGGGCCGCTGCTTCCAGCGCTGCTGTGATGACGGCCTGACTGACGAAGGGTCTTGCCGCGTCGTGCACTGCCACAAGCTCCCCTGCTGCCGCCAGCACGCCGTTTTTTGCGCTCTCGGCGCGGGTGGTGCCGCCCGTTACGATCTGCACAGGCTTTGTGCAGTCTGCTGCCTGCTGCTCCACAAAGGCGCGGTTCTTACCGGCCACCAGCACGATCTCCGTGACAAGCGGGTCCTGTTCAAACGCGCGGATGCTGCGGTGCAGCACGGTCTCGCCGCCCAGATCAAAGCTGAGCTTGTCAAAGCCCATGCGTGTGGAAGACCCCGCCGCCACCAGTACTGCGGATACTCTCTTTTCCAATTTCTTCACCTGCCCGATTCCTATAGTAAGCCATATTTTATTATAGCGTATAACTTCCCAAACTGCAACCAATATTCTACAGCAAAAATGCCCCCTCTGCACACAGCAGAGGGGCACAAACTTGTTCTTGATGGAGTTTACTTCAGGATCGGCTCGATGGCAGCAGCCAGAGCATCCTTCTGTGCCTGTGCTTCAGCCAGATCCTTGCCCAGAGTGGTGAAGTAGGTCTTGATCTTCGGCTCCGTGCCGGAGGGACGCACCACAACGGTCGCACCGTTTTCCAGACTGTAGATCAGCACGTTTGCTGCAGGCAGGCCGGTCTCCTCGGGCTTCTTGTAGTCGGTCACCTTGACCACCTTGTGGCCAGCCAGCTCGGTGGGCGGGTTATCACGCAGCTTCTGCATGATGGAAGCCATCTTCTCCATGCCGGTCAGGCCGGGGAACTCGAAGCTGTCCACCTTGTTCAGGTAGCGGCCATACTGTTTATAGATCTCTTCCAGACGCTGCTTGATGGAGGAACCGATGCTGCGGTAGTAAGCGGCCATTTCGCAGATCAGCATGGAACCGATGACGGCATCCTTATCGCGTACATAGGGGCCGGCCAGATAGCCGTAGCTCTCCTCGAAGCCAAAGATGAAGCGGTCCACCTCACCGGCAGCTTCCAGATTTGCGATCTGGTCGCCGATCCACTTGAAGCCGGTCAGCACGCTGCGCATTTCCACGCCGTAGTGTGCGGCAATGGCATCGGCCAGAGGAGTGGATACGATGGACTTGACGGCCACCGGGTTTTTGGGCATGGTGCCCTTCTCGATGCGGCCTGCGCAGATGTAATCCAGCAGCAGAGCGCCCATCTCGTTGCCGGATACCAGCTCATAGCTGCCATCCGGGCACTTCATGGCAATGCCCACGCGGTCGGCATCGGGGTCGGTGGCCAGCATCAGATCGGCACCAGTCTTGGTTGCCAGCTCCAGACCCAGCTTCAGAGCCTCGAAAATTTCGGGGTTCGGGTAGGAGCAGGTGGTAAAGTAGCCGTTGGGGTACTCCTGCTCGGGCACGATGGTGATATCGGTGATGCCCATATCGTTCAGCACATGAGTGACAGGCACCAGACCGGAACCATTCAGCGGGCTGTACACCAGCTTCAGGCCGGCAGTCTTGCACAGGCCCGGGCGCACCTGACGGGCCTCAATGGCATCATACAGTGCCTTCTTGCAGTCGTCGCCCACAAAGCGGATCAGGCCCTGCTCTACGCCCTCGGCAAAGGAGATGTACTTTGCACCGGTCAGCACATCCGTCTTCTGGATCTCATCGTACACGACGGCGGCAGCATCATCGGTCATCTGGCAGCCATCCGGGCCGTAGGCCTTGTAGCCGTTGTACTTGGCCGGGTTGTGAGAAGCCGTGACCATGATACCAGCATTGCACTGGTAGTAACGGGTAGCAAAGCTCAGTGCAGGCACAGGCATCAGAGCATCGTAAATGCGCACCTTGATACCGTTTGCCGCCAGAACGCCTGCGGCGGTCTTGGCAAAGATATCGCTCTTCAGGCGGCTGTCGTAGCTGATCGCCACAGTCTGGCTGCCGCCCTGAGTCTTGACCCAGTTTGCCAGACCCTGCGTGGCCTGACGCACAACATAGATATTCATACGGTTGGTGCCAGCGCCCAGAACGCCGCGCAGACCAGCGGTGCCAAACTTCAAAGCCACAGCAAAGCGGTCCTTGATCTCGTCGTCATTTCCCTCGATCTTGGCCAGCTCCGGCTTCAGATCAGCGTCTTCCAGCTCTGCAGCCATCCAGCGCTTATATTCATCCAAATACATCTTGCACACCTTACCTTTTGTAAATTTTTCCGCAAAAAAGAACAGGTTTGGTTAAACCTACTTATAATATAAACTCTCCGCGTTCATGTGTCAATTGCGTAATCTGCAACAAGATTTGCAGTTCAAAACCGGCATATGGCACAAAATTCCAAGTTTTTCCCGGTAAAGTCGGGAACCATCCCGGCCACGCCTGCATTTTCCAGCAGTTCATAACTCTGGCCTGCATCGTCCAGAACGTCCAGCCACTGCTCCAACCCGATGCTGTTTTCACACAGGTAGCGCAGCAGCTGCATTGCCCGGGCAAAACTGTCCTGCAGCAGCACCGCGCTGCGGCGCACCCGGCCATCCTGCTCCTGCCGCAGCTCCATTACAACGCCCTGCGCAGCGGCGGCACCACAATATACAAGGGTGTGGGCATGCTGCAGCCCTTCCAGTTCTGAATATGTACGGATATAGCGGCAGTATTCTTTGCTCATCATGGAAAACTCTCTCCTCTCTATCGCATTGACATCTTTCCTGCCCTTTACTATAATGAATTCAGAAGTATTTTTGTGTCGAAGTATGACATAATCATCCAATATTTTCCACTTTTGCCAATTCTTTTCCGTCATATCATCCGCTGGGATAAGGGAGAACAACATGTATTCTGTTACCAGAAGCTTTGGTCTGAACGGCCTGAGCGGCTTTGCCGTGGCAGTGGAGGCCGACATTTCCGGCGGTCTGCCCGCCTTTTCCATCGTGGGCCTGCCGGATTCCGCTGTGCGTGAAAGCGCCGACCGTGTGCGCGCCGCCATCAAAAATCTGGGCTTCAAGTTCCCGGACCGGCGCATTACCATCAATCTTGCCCCGGCGGATGTGCGCAAGACCGGCCCGGTGTACGACCTGCCGCTTCTGCTGGCAGTGCTCACTGCCAGCGGCCAGCTGGAGGATGTGCCTGCCGACGCGGCATTTCTGGGCGAACTGGCACTGGACGGCACCTTGCGGCCGGTTTCCGGCGTGCTGCCCATGGCGCTGGCTGCAGCAGAAAATGGCACCCACGCCCTGTATGTACCTGCCGAGAATGCCGCCGAAGCAGCCGAGGCCTGTGCCGACAGCATGGCCGTCTACCCCGCCCACACGGCACGCGAAGTTGTAGATGCCCTGCGCGGCATCTCCCCGCTTGCCCCGGCGGCTGTTGTTCCCTTTGACCCTGCAGACGCATGGGCACAGGTGCCGGATTTTGCGGACGTGATGGGCCAGTCGCTGGCGCGGCGGGCTATGGTCATTGCTGCCGCAGGCGGACACAATGTATTGCTCATTGGCGCACCCGGCACCGGCAAATCCATGCTGGCAAAGCGTCTGCCCGGCATCCTGCCGCCGCTCACCCGCGAGGAAGCCGTGGAGACCACTAAAATTTATTCCATTGCAGGGCAGCTGCCGCAAGGCCGGGGCCTGATCTCTGCACGGCCTTTCCGCAGCCCGCACCACTCGGCCAGTGCCGCAGCTCTGGCTGGCGGCGGCGCACAGTTCCGGCCCGGCGAGTGCAGCCTTGCCAACTGCGGTGTGCTGTTTTTAGACGAATTGCCGGAGTTCTCCCGCGAGAGTCTGGAAGTCCTGCGCCAGCCTTTGGAGGATGGTCAGATCACGGTCAGCCGCGCGGCAGGCAGCGCCACCTATCCCAGCCATTTCCAGCTGGTGGCAGCCATGAACCCCTGCAAATGCGGCTACTACGGTCATCCCACCCGGCAGTGCACCTGCTCACCCAGTGCCGTGCGGCAGTACCGCAGCCGGGTGTCCGGTCCGCTGCTGGATCGTATCGACCTGTGCGTGGAGATGGATCCCATCGCCTTTGACGAGCTGCACGCCGTCGTCCCTTCCGAGAGCAGCGCCGATCTGCGCAAACAGGTGCTTGCCGCCCGGGCCATTCAGGCAAAGCGCTATGCCGCCCCGGGTTTTGAGGGTGTGCTCTGCAACGCCCAGCTCACCGCTGGGCAGGTGCGGCGCGTCTGCCGCATGACCCCCGCCGCCGAGCGGCTGCTGCGCGCCTCCTACGACGCTTTGGGCCTTTCCGCCCGCGCCCATGACCGTATCCTGCGGGTGGCCCGCACGGTGGCCGATCTGGCAGGCAAACAGCTGCTGGATGAGGACTGTGTGCTGGAAGCCCTGCAGTACCGGGCACAGGAAAAAGTGGAAGTATAAAAGTTTCTCCGTCTTTGCTTCGCAGATCCGCCTTCCCCGAAAAGGGAAGGGTTTGTGCAGCTTACCGTTACGCGCAAAAAAGCCATCTGTATCTTTCCAAATGCTCAATACGAGCAGGAGATCACAGATGGCTTTTTATAATTGCTTTTTAGAATCTGCGCCATGTATCCGGCAGGAACAGCACCAGCATCGGGAAGATCTCCAGACGGCCGGCCAGCATGTCGAAGATCATCACCAGCTTTGCGGGGTTCGTAAAGCTGCCAAAGTTCATCATGGGGCCTACCTGCGCAAGGCCCGGGCCGATGTTGTTCAAAGTAGCTGCAATGGCTGTGAAGTTCGTCACCATATCAAAGCCATCCAGACTGATGAGCAGGAAGGAGACCACGAAGATGAAGAAATACGCGCCCATAAACACATTGGTGGTGCGAATGGTCTCGTGGTTGAGCAGCTTGCCGTCCATGCGGACGGGGGCCACCACCTGCGGGTGCAGTGCCTGCTTGAGCTCCTTGCCCAAGGTCTTGCCCAGAATGAGGAGGCGGCTCACCTTGATGCCGCCGCCGGTGCTGCCTGCGCAGGCACCAATGAACATGAGCACCACCAGAATTTCTTTGGAGAGGGTGGGCCACAGGTCAAAGTCACAGCTGGAAAAGCCAGTGGTCGTGATGATGGAGCCCACCTGAAAGGCTGCCTGACGCACCGCTTCGCCAAAGCTGTTATAAAGGCTGTAGATATTGGCCGTGATAATGCCAATTGCCACCAGAATAATGGCGAAGTAGCCGCGCACTTCCTCGCTGATGGCGCGGTTGAATTTGCGCAGCAGCAGCAGGAAGTAGGCATTGAAGTTGACACCAAACAGGATCATGAAGATGGTCACGACCCACTGGATGTAGGGAGAAAAGCTGGTAAAGCTGTCGTTCTTGAAGCCGAAGCCGCCGGTGCCCGCCGTACCGAAGGCCGTGAGCATGGACTCAAACAGCGGCATGCCGCCCAGCAGCAGGAATACCACCTCCAGCACGGTGAGTGCAAAATAGATGCCGTACAGGATCTTTGCGGTAGACTGCACCTTGGGCACCAGCTTATCCACCTGAGGGCCGGGGCTTTCTGCCTTCATCAGGTTGACGTGGGAGCCGCCGGTCAGGGGCAGCAGCGAGAGCAGGAACACCAGAACGCCCATGCCGCCGATCCAGTGGGTGAAGCTGCGCCAGAACAGGATGCCCTTGGGCAGATCCTCCACCCCG
>ENA-OWOF01000221-OWOF01000221.1-gut-metagenome-genome-assembly--contig:-NODE-221-length-23684-cov-13.710594_pt1 | contig 23684 bp, 13 predicted proteins | sample MGYA00248255_ERZ651790 | MGnify/ENA primary metagenome ERZ651790 (study PRJEB26908, sample SAMEA4031711) | gut metagenome | biome: gut; feature: normal infant; material: stool | place: China | collected...
CCATTTTCGCCGAGTGTAGTCTTCTCGCTCATTTTTCTCCTCCTGTGTCATAGACATGTGAACTTGTAATATTTGCCACATAGAGATAGGCAGATAGTCCTCTACCTGCCCACACCTATGTGACCTTATTAGTTACATGATAGCTTTTCATCGTTCCACAGTCAAGGAAAAATTTATTCCACTGCATGTTCTTTCAAAAAGTCCAGCCAGATGGGAATATACTGGGCTTTCAGGTGCACTCCGTCATAAGTATAGGATGCCACCATTCCCCCGGTCTCATCACAGATCAGCGGATTCACATCCAGATAAAAAATCTTCTCATCGTCCGCAAGCTTCGCGATTTCTTCATTCCTGGCTTCGATGCCCTCGTTGGTAATATAATCTCCCTGCGCGGAGCGCTCCGTGGTCACCTTCATGATTGCCTGCAGGTAGATCACCGCATCGGGCTGCAGCTGCTGCAAATGCTGTACTGCCTCCCCGTAAGCCTTCATGAAAGATTCCACCGTACCGGTTCCCATCTCATTAATACCGATCATCAGATAGATTTTGGCAAACTGCTTCTCGGATAGTGCCTCTTCCACCGTGATCTTTTTCTTCTGCCCAGGCACCGCTACTATTTTCGAATCGAACATCTTATAAATCGTAAGTCCGGTAGAGGCATAAAATGTGGATATCTCTTCCAGGCCACCGTATTCATACATTCCCACTGTCCGGGAATCCCCGATGAACAGAGCATCAGCAAAATAGCTGTCATCCACCGTATGGTAGACCACTTCCTTGGGCAGTTCTTCCGAAGGTTCTGTCGGTTGTGGTTCCTCCGTTGTCATTGTCTCTGTCTGCGTGTCTGCCGATGTCTCTCCCGCTGCCGGTGTCCGACTTTCCCCTGCGGGATCTTCTGTGCCTTCCGGGACCGTATCCCCCGATACGGTTCCATCCTGTTGTCCGGGCTCCGATGCCTGACCCATCCGGGCACCGGCTGCCAGCTGCACACCCCTGTTATACAATTCCCGAAGTGGATCCGTATACACCTGCCAGTTGTCCGTCCATGTAAAAAACAGGACTCCCATAAGCAGCAGACTGATGGGAAAGGATAATTTTCTTATCCATTGTCGTAGTTTCTGTAACATATTTCCTATCCTATCCAGATTTTCTAAAAACTAAAGTACATAAATGGGTTATTTCCCTCTAATATAAGTCTCCAGACGCAATACCAGAATACCGCTGCCAGCAATATTTTCATCAGGATCTTATCCTTACCGTAATTGTACAACTTTTCGATTACCGGTGTACATGCCAGCCCGGATACGGCTAACAGCCCGCCGTAGGTAGACAATGCTTTCCACGCATCCTCATAGCCGCCGCTGATCCCCGGTACCAACCACATCATTTTATCCAGATAGACCCTCAGCTGTGACAGATCCGTAATGGCAAAGCACATCCAGCTTACGGGAATGATCAGCCACAGATAAATGTGCGGCAGTACTTTCATTTTATGTACGAATTTTAATCTTCCCAGCTGCCGTTCCAGTACAATACAGATCCAGAGCAATCCGCCCCAGCAGAAAAAGTTCCAGCCGGTGCCATGCCAGAATGCAGTTAATATCCATACCGCAAACAGGTTAAAAATCGTGCGTATCTCACCCTGTCTGCTACCGCCCAACGGGATATAAACATACCGGCAGAACCACTGCCCCAGTGTCATATGCCATCTGCGGTAGAAATCTCTCACGCCTCTCGCCATATAGGGTCTTCGGAAATTCACCGGCAGTTCAAACCCAAGCATTCTGCCCAGCCCCATTGCCATCAGAGAATATCCCCAGAAGTCGAAGTAAATCTCCATGGAATAGGCGATTGCCGCCAGCCATGCAAGCGGTGTGGAAATACTCTCAAATCCCGTGACCTGTACCTCATGCCACAATATCCCCACGCGATCCGCCAAAAGCACCTTGGCAGCCAGTCCTAAGATGAACAGCTTCATGCCGTCCTCCAGTCCCTGCATAGTAAAAGTCCTGTTGTACAGGCTGTATTTCACCTCACCATAACGGGTAATGGGGCCGGAGATCAGCTTCGGAAACATGACCACATAAGTTGCAAATTTTAAAAAAGAATACTCCCTATCTGCATCTCCGCGATATACATCGATCAGATAAGACAATATCTGAAAGGTATAAAAACTGATCCCCAGAGGAAGTCCCGCAGAACCTCCCCGGCACTTAAACCAGATCAGGATGCCAATGTTAATACTCAATGCTGTCACGAACAACAGTCTCTTGCGCCATAATGTCCTGGGGCTGCGTTTTGCCAGATGCAGCCCGATAAAATAATTACATAAGACGGAAATCATCAAAGGTGCAAGATTTCCTGCATCTCCCATGGCATAAAAAACAATGCTTCCCACAAGCAGCGTCAGGTTTCTGTATTTAGAAGGTGTGATTCCGTAGACGATCAGAAAAACCGGCAGGAACCACAGCAGAAATTCAATACTGCTGAATATCAAATAAATCACATCTTTCTGTTTTCTATTACTAATTCTGTTCTTTATATCATAGTAGCTTGAAACACAGGGTATTACAACTAAACAATTCTTAATTTTAAATGACAATATTTTACAACTGCTTAATCTTTTTGCAATTTTTTCCGGCTTCGTATACAATGGATATAACAACGACCGAGAAAGGATATTTCCTATGAAAGAACAGTTATATACCATCCCCTTAAACGATGCCGTCAACGCACAGGACGAATGTCCTTTCTGCTTCATCCACAGAAGTATCGAGCAGGATCTGTTGGACTTCGTCTTAGGATCCGGCTCCTCCTATATGGAAGCAGATATCAGAGAGCAGACCGACAAGACAGGCTTCTGCCGCTATCATTTTCAGAAGATGTTTGACTATGGCAATACCCTGGGCAACGCCTGGATCCTGAAAACGCACTATCAGCGTATGATCCGGGAAATGCAGCAGGAATTTGCTTCCTTCCGCCCCGGAAAAAGCTCTCTTCTTCAGAAATTCAAAAAAGCGGAAGGCGGTGAAAATACCATCGGCATGTGGATCCGTGCAAAAGAGGACTCCTGCTATATCTGTTCCCAGTACAAGGATACTTATGAAAGATACCTGGACACCTTTTTCTATCTGTGGAAAAATGATGACAGCTTCCGTAAGAAAATAAAAGACGGCAAAGGCTTCTGCCTGCCTCACTTTGGAGACCTCTGCGAAGCCGCAGACCACAAGCTCTCCGATAAGGAAAAGCAAGAATTCTACGACTGTCTCCTGCCCGTCATGGAAGCGAACATGCAGCGGATCTCTGAGGATGTGTCCTGGCTGGTGGAGAAATTCGATTACCGAAATAAGGACGCCGACTGGAAGAATTCCAAAGATGCCATCCAGCGCGGCATGCAGAAATTAAAAGGCGGATATCCCGCAGATCCTGCCTATAAAATGTCTAAATAGTCATATTTTCTTCAAAATTATGATGCAAATAGGATGCTATTTTTCCGAAAATTCTTCGTCAGAGGGCTGTGTGGAACGTTCCGCCAGCCTTCTGCTTAAGTTCAGATACTCTGTGATCTCTTCATACAACATCTCCGGCTGAAAAGCATCCTCTAAAATCCGCTCGTTCATCAGTCCCTTAATGGTCAGCTCCAGCATTTTACGAAGCTTCTGGGCATCCTCCGCGGAAGCATACCCGGTAAGATCCGCTTTTTCGTAGATAGCTTCGTAAGCGTCCTCCAGACGCTGTCTGCTCTCTTCGGCAGCTAACAGGGCTTCGCTGACATTCTCAGACTGTGCCCGGTTCAAAAACTGCTGCAGATAGGGATACCGGCACATAGCATGCATTTTCCCGCATTCCACCTGCTGCATCAGAGCAAACAGGTCCGTCTCCTTCGCATCCACCGCCGTAGACAGCTCCAACAGCAGGTAACGGACGCTGTAATCATAGACAAATGCATATACTCCCAGTTTGCTTTCGAAATAATGGAATAACAAGCCCTTGCTGATAGCCGCTTCCCTCACAATATCATCGGTGCTGGCATGCCGATAGCCGCTAAGAGCAAATGCTTTCAGTGCTGCATTGATCATCCGGTCCTGTTTTTCCTTTTTTAAATCAAAAAATTTTTCATTCATAACGCAACATATCCCTTTTCATTTTGGTCAATAAGGTTTATCATATAATTGTATGGACAAATGTATATGAAGTCGAACCGCTACATACACTACAACATGGAAGGAGCAACCCTATGGCTAAAAAATTTGGCAAATTTCTGCTGTTCACCGCAGCAGTAGGTACCGCAGCCGCAGCTGCTTACTACTATATGCAACAGAAGGATTCCAAGCTGAAGGAATCTTCCGAAGCAGATGACGATTACGATGATTTCCATGAGGATCTCGAGGAGAGCAATGAATTCTCCCGCAATTATGTTCCTCTGAATACTGCCGCACAGGCTCCCGATGCTGCTGCACCCGAGAAGGCAGATACCACAGATGCTGACACTGATGCATCCGATTTCACTCCCCTCTCCGAGCAGGCAGCCGATCTGTCCGGGGAAGAGGATGAGGCCGTGGAAAACGTAGAAGAGTTCTTCGACGAGGAAGATGCCGAGGAGGCAGAACCTCCCATCAGTGAAGAATAAGAATCCATAAGGATCCCTATTAAGAAGGTCTTACAGCCATGCTTTTTGCAGTCTGTGAAGACCTTCTTTCATTTCCGGCTCACTCACACTTCCGAATCCCAACAGTATCGTTGCCTTCGGGGCATCGGTCTCTACCATATTTTCCGACATGCCATAGACTTTTACCCCAGCTTCCGTCGCAGCAGACAATAGCTGTGCTTCTGTGACAGCTCCTTTCGCCGTCAGCAGAAGATGCAGTCCTGCATCCTCCCCGGAGATTGTAAAAGCCTTTTTAAACGGCTCTAACTCTGCAAGCAGCAGATCATGTTTGGCACGATAGTGCATCCGCATCTTGTTCAGGTGCCTTTCAAAATAGCCATCCCGGATAAATTCATTTAAGATCCGCTGGTCAATTCTCGACACTGTGCAGGAATAAAAAGAACAATCCCTGCGGTAGACCTCTAACAGGCTCTCCGGAAGCACCATATAACTGACACGGATCGCCGGTGCGATCGCTTTGGAAAAGGTACCAATGTAGATCACCTTGCCCCGTTTGTCCGAGGATTGCAGGGAAGGGATCGGTTTCCCACGGTAGCGGAATTCGCTGTCGTAATCATCCTCGATCAGATAGCGGTCCGGTTCCTTTTCCGCCCAGCGTAACAGCTCTGCTCTTCTGCCGATGGTCATGACCGCACCGGTAGGATACTGATGGGACGGCATCACATAGGCTGCCCGGACCGGAAGACTAAAAAGCTTGTCCGCCCGCATGCCTTTATCGTCCATATCCACCGTATAAATACGATAGGCAAAAGACTGAAAGATCCGGTAAGCTCTCTTATACGTAGGGTTCTCCATGGCGATCCCCACATGTCTCCCCAGTATTTTCTCTAATAACAGTAACAGATAATCGTTCCCGGCTCCCACAATGATCTGTTCCGGGCGGCAGTTCACACCACGGGAAGAATGCAGATACCGGCTGATGGTCATTCGCAGGTCATAATCTCCCTGGGGCTCTCCCTGGGCAAACAGCTCACTGTTACTATCATTCAGGATATTTTTCGTGATCCGTTTCCACACTCCGAAGGGGAAACCGGTCATATCGATTCCATAAGGAGAAAAGTCGACCTGCACCTGTGTCCCGTCCTCTTGACTGTCAGGTCTGACCACCTCCGGCTCTGTCATCTCCTGCTGTTCCATGGTAAAAATCCCCTCCAGCCGGCAGACAAAGTATCCCTTATAAGGTTTTGCCTCAATATATCCCTCGCTTAACAGCTGGTCATAGGCATAGTCCACCGTACTTCTCGCCACCTGCAGATATTCTGCCAGAGAACGCGTGGAGGGAAGCCTCTCTCCTGCCAGAAGCTTCCCTTCCCTGATTTCCTGTCGTATATGCTCATATATCTGCTGGTACAGACATTTGTCACTGTCTGTACGCAGCCGGATCGTCATATCATACATAATGTTGTCCTACTTTTTCTGACTCTTCAGTTCCTCCAGAATCTGATCCTTAAGCTCTCTTGCCTTGTCCTTGGTACGGGCATTGGCCGATGGAGATGTGAGGATCGAAGCCACCATACGGCTTGCCACATCGTATTTCTGGAATCTGGTGGCTAATACTCCGATCAGGAACTCCACCGTAATTTCATCCATACCGCACATGGGAAATCCTTCGGTCTGAAGCGCTTCCGTGAAGCCGGTATAAGCATTCTTCAGATAGGTCTCTTCCATGTTTTTCAATTCACGCAGACGCGCCATATCCGTATCTCCGGATTCTTCCAGATATTCCTGATATCCTCTCATGAGCCATCCGCTCTTTAAGCAGATATAAGCCTTCTCGCTGGCATGGGCACGTTTTACCACCGCATTTACGAGGCACAGCTTATAGCGTTCGATCGCCTCTTCATAGGTATAGATATCGTCATCATAGGTGTGCAGCTGTACTTTGCTGCTGATATTCTCTTTGATCAGTTTGGCATGTACCTTGGTAATGTTGTTGAAATATCTGTTCAACGCCGCATATCCGCAATGGGGACACAGGATCACATCATATTTTACCGCATCGATTCCTTCGTATTTTGCACGAAGATCCTGATCCGTGCCTAAAAGTCTCGCCTTGCCGGTCTTCATGATCTTGGCGGGAAAATCTTCTCCGCATACCGGGCAGGTAAAATTCTTGTCGTAGATCAGGTCCTTTTCTTCTATCTTAGGTGCCTCGGCCGCTGCTTTTTCTTCCTTTTTCTCCTGTCCGAAGATATCCATATCCTCCAGGTTATCTAGGCCCAGTCCGGCCAGCCCGAACAATTTGTCTGACATTCTTTTGTCTCTTCCTTTCCAAGCTTACTTAGGCAGTACGTAAGAACTCTTCAGAGATACGATACGGTTAAATACCAGTTCTCCGGGCTTGGTGTCCTTATAATCCACACAGAAGAAGCCCTGTCTTACGAACTGGAACCGGTCATATGCCTGTGCCTTTGCAAATGCCGGCTCTAAGCGGCACTCTGTCAGTGTGGTCAGAGAATTAGGGTTCAGATTCAGACTTCCGTCCTCGTTGTATACGCCCTTCTCCTCATCGATGATATTCTCATACAGACGAACCTCTGCTTTCACAGATTCCGCTGCGCTTACCCAGTGGATGGTTCCCTTAACCTTGCGACCGTCCGGGCTGTTACCGCCGCGGCTCTCCGGATCGTAAGTACAATGTACTTCCACAACCTTACCGCTTTCATCCTTGACACAGCCGGTGCACTTTACAAAATATGCGTTCATCAGGCGCACTTCGTTGCCGGGGAACATACGGAAATACTTCTTGGGAGGCTCTTCCATGAAGTCCTCTCTCTCAATATATAATTCCCTGCCGAAAGGAACCTCACGGCTGCCAAGCTCCTCGTTCTCCGGATTATTGACTACCGGCAGCATCTCGGTCTGTCCTTCGGGATAGTTGTCAATGACAAGCTTCACAGGATCTAAGATCGCCATCATGCGGGGTGCCTTTGCCTTCAGATCCTCACGGATACAGTACTCTAACATTGCATAGTCTGCGGAGGACTGTGCCTTGGAGATACCGCACAGCTCTACGAACCTCTTGATAGATTCCGGTGTGAAACCTCTTCTGCGCAGTGCTGCGATAGATACCAGTCTTGGATCGTCCCAGCCGTCCACGATGCCCTGCTCTACCAGCTTCTTGATATAACGCTTACCGGTGACCACATTGGTCAGGTACAGCTTGGCGAACTCGATCTGCTTGGGAGGATGAGGGTATTCCAGTTCTCTTACCACCCAGTCATATAAAGGTCTGTGATCCTCGAACTCCAGTGTACAGATCGAATGGGTCACACCCTCGATGGCATCCTCAATGGGATGTGCGAAGTCATACATCGGATAGATGCACCACTTGTCGCCGGTATTCTGGTGAGACATATGTGCCACACGGTAGATAACGGGATCACGCATGTTGATATTGGGAGATGCCATATCGATGCGGGCACGCAGTACCTTGGTTCCGTCCTCGTATCTGCCTGCCTTCATATCCTCGAACAGTGACAGATTCTCTTCAACGCTTCTTGCACTGCCGGGATCCTCCTTGCCGGGCTCGGTCAGGCTTCCTCTATACTCACGGATCTGCTCTGCACTTAAGTCGGATACATAAGCCTTTCCCTTTTTGATCAGCTTTACTGCTGCTTCATACATCTGGTCAAAATAGTTGGATGCGAAGAAAAGTCTGTCTTCCCAGTCTGCGCCCAGCCACTTTACATCTGCTTTGATGGATTCTACGAACTCTGCCTTCTCCTTGGTGGGATTGGTGTCATCAAAACGCAGGTTGAATTTACCGTTGTACTTCTGGGACAGGCCGTAGTTTAAGAGAATACTCTTGGCATGTCCGATATGAAGATATCCGTTGGGTTCGGGAGGGAAACGGGTATGTACGGTATCGTATACACCCTCCGCCAGATCCTTGTCGATGATCTGCTCTATAAAATTCTTAGACTCCTTCACTTCTGCGGAATCTACGATTTCTTTTTCCAGTTCGCTCATGGTAATATCCTTGCCTTTCGTTTACTTAATACTGTTTTCGTAACCTTAATCTTACCACACAAGGAAAATTTTATAAACCTTTTTTTGTGATTCTTATGCCATCTCTTCAAAATTATTCAGAAGATTCTGCGCAGGCTCTATGAACATATTGTGCAGATCATCCTCACTGGCCACCAGATAATCTCCGGCTCTGCCTGTCATATAAGTATCCTCATCCCAGATGGGGAATATCTTTACTCCCCGCTTCAGCTCGAGGGCATAGATACAGAAAGCATCCGCGGGCATACTCATACGGACATATTCCGTCAGCAGATGATTACTGCCATCCCTGCCGTCCTTGACTCTCGGGATATATCCCATATGGCTGCAATATTCCTCGGGCAGCGGCAGCTCGCACAGTTCCAGGATCCGGTGAAATCTCTCAGCCGGGACCGGATGCAGCTCCCCGGTACGCTCCAGCGTGAAATACCGATCTTGTCTGGTGTCGATATCCATCGTGCCGTCCTCGGTACGTATGGATACCACGTTTCCGAGTTCTGCCAGATCCGCTGCCTTCAGGCAGGCGAGCAGCTCTTTCCGTCTGCGGTATTTTTTACCTTCTGTTACGGGGAATTTGCGTTCTTTCGCATATACGATCTCAAAATTGTCAAAATACTGCGTCATCCGGTTATTGAAATAAGCCTCGGAATGCAGGGTTGGATATTTTTCCTCATACAGCTTCATGCTGATATAACCGCCGGCTTTTTCCACATGACCACCGCCGGAGCCGATCCCCTCCGAGAGGTAATCCGACAATTCACTGGCATTAACTTCCCGGATACAGCTTCTGACAGAGAATTTATATCCGCCGCCGTCCTCATTGTAGACCACGCAGGTATTCACTCCTGCCACCTGGAGCAGGAAATCACTGATCAGTCCCAGCACATTGGGGTCACAGGGCTGGGAATGGATCACAGCAAACTGGTAATCGTCATTGTAATTGCAGCGTAACAGTGCCACTCCGGCGATCTCCAGCTCCTTTAGGGAAATATTGGAATTGCGGAACAGTGATATCAGATTCTTGTCAAAGTTCAGACTCTCGCGCATATCCATATCCACCGGATTGGACAGCTCCGAGAACTGATTGGTGTCCATGAACAGCCCATAATACAAGGCAGTCCCCAGATTTTTATTTTTCTCCACCGGATAATGCATCTCCTGAAGCATGGTCCATACCAAAGTCGCACAGCTGCCCAGATTAGGTTGTAATCGCATTTTCTCCGTACAGATCACTTCCAGAGGATGATGATCGATCACTGCGATCTCCTCTGCCGGGATCTTCGTCACATTGCCGGCACCGAACTGACAGTCCACGGTGATCAGAAGTCCGTCCACCGGCTCCTCTCCGGGATGCGCCAGATATTTCAGGGGAATCCCCAGCTTCTCCACCATCAGCGTCAGATTGGCCTTTCTCACTCTGTTTTTTCCGGAATACAAAAGCCTCACATCTTTTCCCTGATCACGGAAAAAGCAATACAATCCAAACCCGGACGCTATCGCATCTGCATCCGGATTATCATGGCACTGGATCGTCACACGGTCATATCCCAATAATTCATCCAGCATCATTTCTCTGCTTTTTTCTTCCCCTCGTCTGTCCATAACTATGCCTTCCTCATCTTCCTCGTTGTAATGCTCCCAGTAACTTTACCCAGGCCGTCTCTCTTATTCTATTCAGCGAAACTCAGGATCGCTACCCACATAAAAATGAAATACAGGCAGGTCCTGTTACAGTCCTGCCCGCAAATATCTGTCTTAGTGGTGGAACAGACGGATGCCTGTAAACGCCATCACCATATCGTATTTATCGCAGCATGCGATCACATCTGCATCACGCACGGATCCACCGGGCTGTGCGATGTATTTTACGCCGCTCTTATGTGCTCTCTCGATGTTATCGGAGAAGGGGAAGAACGCATCGCTTCCCAGAGTCACATCCTGCATTTTGTCAAGCCATGCTCTCTTTTCCTCTCTGGTAAATACGGGAGGTTTTACCTTGAAGATGCCTTCCCAGGTGCCGTCTGCCAGCACATCCATGTACTCATCGCCCATGTAGACATCAATGGCATTGTCACGGTTGGCTCTGCCTAAGCTGTCTACGAACTGCAGACCCAGCACCTGGGGAGACTGACGTAAGAACCAGTTGTCTGCCTTGCTGCCGGCCAGTCTGGTACAGTGGATACGGGACTGCTGGCCTGCGCCGATGCCGATAGCCTGACCGTCTTTGACATAGCATACGGAATTGGACTGGGTATATTTTAAGGTGATCAGTGCGATCTTCATATCGATCAGAGCACTCTCCGGGATCTCCTTGTTCACCGTCACGATATTGGACAGCAGATCACCGTTGATATCCAGTTCGTTACGTCCCTGCTCAAAGGTGATGCCGTATACCTGCTTGTGCTCGATGGGTGCGGGCTGGTAGGAAGGATCGATCTGGATGATGTTGTAAGCACCCTTTTTCTTCTGCTTTAACAGCTCCAGTGCCTCATCGGTATAGCCGGGAGCGATGACACCGTCGGATACCTCTCGCTTGATCAGACGGGCGGTATCTGCATCACAGACATCGGACAATGCGATAAAGTCACCGAAGGAGGACATTCTGTCTGCGCCACGTGCTCTTGCATAAGCACATGCCAGAGGAGACAGCTCTCCAAGATCATCCACCCAGTAGATCTTCGCCAGAGTGTCGCTCAAGGGAAGTCCTACCGCGGCACCGGCGGGAGATACATGCTTAAAAGAAGTAGCTGCGGGAAGTCCCGTAGCTTCCTTCAGCTCTTTTACCAGCTGCCAGCCATTGAAAGCATCCAGGAAATTGATATATCCGGGTTTGCCGTTCAATACGGTAACAGGCAGATCACTGCCGTCTTCCATGAAGATCCTGGAAGGCTTCTGGTTCGGGTTACATCCGTATTTTAACTGAATCTCGTTCATCTTATTTTTCTCCTATTCTACGATATTCACTATTCAGAACCTTACACATTCTTGTTCACAATCTTAGTCTCGTATTTACCGGTCTCGATATCAATGAAGCGAACGAACAGGGATACCTTGTTGTCCTCATTTAAGCTGTTCCACAGCATATCGGTAAATGCATCCATGTCATCGGGGATCTCCACTAACTTTGGCTCCCCCTGGAAGCTGGGCAGCGGATCGCCGTCGTGCATATAGGTATGGATGAAACGTCCCTCTCCGGGAAGCGGATTCTCGTAAGCATAAGTAAAACGCAGGCAGGAATCGGGGTTGCCGTTGTCACTCTTCAAAATGGACATAGCGTAATTGTACCTGCCGTTCTCAATGTGCATGATACCGGAGATTCTCGGTGTGTAGTTCGGTCCGTCCGGCTCGAATTCTCTGCTGCGCAGGGACTGTTCAAAGGTTAACTGTTTGTCCATTCCCTCGTAGATGGTATCGGTCTGATCGCCGTTGGTCACGATGGTCTTGTTGCCCAGGACACGTACCGGCGCATAGATGATCAGACTGGGATCTTCTAACTTAGAAGGGTCGAAAGCCTGGGTACGGATTCCCTCTCCCTCTGTCACGAACACACGATTGCGGCTGTTGGCACTTCTTCCCATAATAAAATACGCGGTTACGGCATATTTACCGTTCGCAGAGCGTCCGATCACGATACCTCTGCCGGGATAAGCATTACTTTTCAGTTCCTGTTCCAGTTGTAACATAGTTTTCCTCCGTTTATCCTTTAAAATAAAAATCCGCCTAAGCACCACAAATAGACGGTGCCCAGGCGGTCGGCTTTCACTATTCTACACTCCCTGTGGGTATCTCCACTGCAGCAGGCTGCGTTCCGCCAGTCGTGTAGCTAAATCAATAGTAGCATGGTTGCCCGATACTTGACAAGAGGGATTTTGATAATTTTGTTACTTCCGTAACAGTTCTGCCCCAAAGCCTTCATAAAAGTGTGTGCAAGCACCCGATCGTCGCATTTGCTATTCTATGGCTGAACTGTTACTTCACATATTTCGCCTCAAATGCATGCCTCTCCAAAGGACGGTCAAAATAGTATCCCTGAATGTATTTGACCTTCATGCCCTGCAGTACTTTGAACTGCTCCGGGGTCTCGATACCTTCCACGCAGATACTGACTCCAATGGTCTGCGCCAGCTCTGCCACCATCTTGATAAAGGACTGGGAGTAGGCATCTCCCGCCAGATCCTTGACGAAGCTTTGGTCTACCTTGATGACATCGATGGGGATCTCACGGATATGATTCAGGGAAGAGTAACCGGTACCGAAATCATCCAGTGCCAGAGAGACGCCCAGTGCCTTGATCCGGTTCAGAATCTCCTTCATACGCTCCATATCGTTAATGGCAAGGCTCTCTGTTACCTCCAATGTCAGATTCTTCGGAGACAGACCGGTGTCCTGTAATGCCTTTTCCACCGTCTCCACGATGTCCGGCTGTAAGAGCTGTACCACGGAGAGGTTGACATTTACTTTATAATCCGGATATCCGGTATCGTTCCAGTGCTTGCAGCGGGTGCAGGCCTCCGTCAGCACATAATTGCCGATGGGATTGATCAGTCCCAGATACTCTGCCAGGGGAATAAATTCCGCCGGTGATATAAATCCCAGCTTCGCGCTGTTCCAGCGGATCAGTGCCTCCGCACCGGCGCAGACATCCTTTCCACCCTGAATATCGATGATCGGCTGGTAATAGACCTCGAACTCCCGGTAGCCTTCCACCGTGGCGTCACGCATGTTCTTCTCCATGTCCAGACGGCGTCCCGATACAGAATCATTGCCTTCCCGATACGTTTCTACACGGTTTTTACCGGTCTTTTTCGCCTCATACATGGCAATATCCGCTTTTTTGATCAGATCCGTCACAGAATCTCCGGCATCCGGGAAGGTGACGATACCCATACTCATAGTACAGTAATAATCTGCATCCTTCAAAAACCAGGGCTTGTTGAAGATCTTCTTAATATCTTCCACGATATTTCCAAACCGGGGATAGCTTTCCGGAGGGATCACAATAACGAATTCATCGCCGCCCATACGGTAGCAGGTGTTCTCAATACCGTTGATCCGTTTTAATGCATGGGAGATGGATTTCAACAGCACATCACCGTACTGGTGACCAAGTCCATCATTAATATGCTTGAAATCATCCAGATCCAGGTACAGCAGAGCACCGGTTCCGCCGGTCTTCTTCGCCTGATCGATCTGTCTCGCCAGATCCCTCTCACAGCACATACGGTTATACAGTCCCGTCAGGAAATCTGTGTACGCCTGCTGCTCGATCCGGCGTTGGTACAGCTTTTTATCCGTAATGTCATACAGGGAGTACAGGTTGGCTTTTTTACCGTCTACCCAGGCGATCTCCTTGCACAGCAGATCATACCAGGTCTCCTTCTCGGCATGGTACACAACACTCACGGTACGGTTCTTGTCCTTGCGGACGCTGGACTGTAACAGAGCATCAAAATTATGGTCCATCAGCTCCTTGGCAAACGTATTCTTCAATATCTGGTTGGCGAACAGCATCCTGCCCGTGTTCTGATCCGTCACGTAGATGGCACAGCCCACATTGTCCAGAATCTCTTCCAGTGCTGCATAGGAACCTGCCAGGGAATTTTTCTGGATTCGTCTGGTCAGGATACTCTGTAAGATCTTCACCGCGTCCGAGGTGAACTTGATCTCCGACATGCTCCAAACATGTGCCTGCCGCCTATGGTTCAGAGACAGCAGCATATTGCCGCTCTCCTGCTTCAGGATAGGAAAAATCATCACGGCTTTCATGCCTATCTTTTCAATTTCCTCAGAGTCCGTCTTACCCATGCTGTCCGTAGATACCACCAGTGGCTTCTCTGTATGGAGAAAAGAATTCACAAAGATCCCGCTGGTCTTGTCAAAATAAGAGATCTGTCCCGGTGCCAGCCATTCACAGACGACATTCATCGTATCCGTGTCTGCCTGCAACTGAAAAATCTCTGCACTGTCTACCTGAATGTGCTGTGCCAGAATCTTCAGCCATCGGTTCATAGTCAGTTCAATCTGTTCATCACTGTCTAAGAGCTGAACGATCTCCGTAGTAGCCTCTATGGTATGGAGATTACGGCTCATCTCTTCCTCCGCATATCTGCTCCTTCTGCTCTCGGCTTCCGCGCTGAAGCAGGACATACGGTCTCTGTAAATATCCGCACTGGTATCCCGCAGCAGATCCAGGATCTGGTAAAAAGATATGGTGTCAAGCTTCTTCAGATCATATACCTGCCAGTATAGAATGATGGTGTTCTCCACTCTGACGGCAACAGCTGCCACATGTCCACCGTCCGGCAGTTCTTCCACCACCTGTTCCTCAAGGGATCCTTCCTGTACTCTGTCTAACGCCTGCGCCGCTTTTCTTCGATACTCCCCTAAGATCGGATCTTCCCCATCCGGTCTTATCAGGGACTTATCGATGTAGGGCTCTGTTATGGCTCTGCCTTCCTTGTCCACACAGACCGCCATCACTCCCGTCACTTTGCAGAACTCGTTCTGCAGATGCTGCAGGCGCTTTTCGTCTATCAATTCACGTAATGCAATCTCAGCCACTTTTTTGCTCCCCTGTTTCTCTGTAAAATATCCAGAAATTCTTTCTCGAATATTTATATTCTACCATGCATCCCGAAATTGATACAAGCTATTATTTTACATTTTTTGCTATATTTATTAAATTGCTTGAAAAATTTAGTTCATTTTGTCAATTATTGCAAATACTATGAATCGACCCAAATATGTCATGAATCGACCGTAGAGGACGGGTTGCACCCCCAGAAAATACTATCCGCCAAAAGAACAGAATAAAAATTATTTTTACTTCACCTGTCGTATTCAGATGCAAAACGCTGCATAGAGCGGTACTATCTTTTTGTTATCTTCAAATGCGAAGTTTTTTGCAGAGAGTTTGATGGCATATGCAGGCTTATAGGTATCCATGTAGACCTTTAAACTCTTTGCTCTGGTATTGTCGGCAGATTTCACTTCAATCGGGATCAGCTGCCCGTCACGCTGAATAACAAAATCTATCTCCGCACCACGCTCAGACTCCCAATAGTAAGTATTGTAACCATTGATGGAGAGCTGTACATTGACATAATTCTCCGTCATACCGCCCTTAAAATCGTTCAATTCCTCAACCATATACAGAATATCATTGGCAGCCAGATCCTTCTTGGCACAAAGCAGCCCCAAATCCGAAACATATATCTTGAAAGCGTCGATATCACGATAATTTTCCAAAGGCTTTTTAATCTGCTCTACCTTATAGACCTGTGATACGATTCTGGACAGGCAAAGCCATTCTATGGCATTCTCAAATTCAGACGCCCGCCCTCCTTTTTTCATCAACTTATACTGAAAACGGGTATTTTTCTTCGAAAGCTGAACGGTAATATTGTCATAGGCTAGCCTGGTCTTCTTGATTTCATTCAGATTATTATACTTACTCATGTCGTTGAGATAACTTGCAAGAATGGTATCCTGTATATGGCGGATCAGGATATAGTCCCTTGTCTGGGCAAACTGCATCACACACTCCGGCATCCCGCCTGCTACAAGATACTGCCGGTAAAGCTGCATAGCCGCATCGTGGAGTGCCGCCGGCATCGGCTGATCTGTTGCAAAGCACCTTTTGATCTGCTTCACAAGATCTCCCTCACCCATAGCGATCATAAATTCCTCCATATCCATGGGATACAGGGTTTTCATATCCACCTTGCCCACAGGGAATGAGAACTTTTCTCTGTTGACAGCCACACCTAACAGGCTGCCCGCAACAATGATATGATAGTCCGGAGCGCTCTCGTTAAAATATTTCAGAGAAGTCAGAGCCCTTTCGCAAAGCTGCACCTCATCAAATACAATCAGCGTTTTTTCTTTTACGATGGTCTGACCCGCAATATGAGACAAAATGGGGATCAGATAATCAGGACTGATGTTTTCTTCAAAAGTTTCATTCAATTTAGGATCTGTTTCAAAATTGAAATATGCCACATTCTCATAGTGGGTTCGTCCGAACTCTAAAATGGAGTAGGTTTTTCCCACCTGTCTTGCCCCTTGCAAAATAAGGGGTTTGCGATGTTCACTTTCTTTCCACGTTTCTAAGAAGTCCATAATCTTTCTATACATCACTCATCCTCCATAAAGCTTCTGTGTATAGCATAATCCATATTCGTGTAAAAATCAAATGTTTTTGATGCTTATTTTGCATTATATTGCATGAATGTTTTTGCGTTTTTAACATTTTTCTACATGTTTATTACTTTTTCTACCTTTACCACTATAAGCTATATTCCAATAGAGAAACGCGTGCCGCAAAATGCACAAAAAGCCCCGCCGCAGAGTTTTGTCCCTGCGGTGGGGCTTCTGTATTACTTAGTTTTTCTTAGTTCTTCTTTCTTCTTGCCAGCATGGCTGCGAGTCCGGTCAGGGATATCGCAAAGAGCGTCAGCCAGATACCGAAGGGATCTCCGGTCGCCGGAACCTTGTCCAGTTCCTGCGCCGAAGCGACGGCGGTATTGGCAGCCGCACCTGCCGTATTACCGCTGTCATTGCTGCCGCTGTTATCGCTGCCATGATTGCTGTCATTATTGTTGCTGTTATTACCACTGTTATTGCCGGAGGTATTCGCTGCGACCGTAAAGTTAGTGCCTGCGATACCATTGTTCCAGACGATAGCAAAGGTATGGCTGCCTGTAGATAATGTCTTAAGGTATTCTGCCTTCAGGGTGATGATGGTAGAGCCTTCTTTTGCTTCGTAGTTAGCAGGATCGATCACTTTTCCATCTACCTTTACAGCATGGAACCTGTTAAATTCGCCATCTCCGCGGATCACGACAGTACCGTCCGTATTCTGTGTCCAGGAACTGTTTGCGCCATCGATAATCCGGTATTCCGGAGAGATGTAGATAGTCACTGTGACGGTGACATCGTTATAGTTCTCCGATGTAATGGTCACAGGTACAGTCACCTTATTATCCACATTGCCTTTCGTCAGTGCAGACAACGTAAACTTCATAAGACCTGTTGTTGCATCTATGCTAATAGCTTCCGAGAGAACCCCGAGGTCACCGGCAGCCGTACCAAGTGCATAGCTTCTTGCGCCCGGCACAAGGTTCGCTATATTGATGGTCTGTGCGCCGGTCTTCGTGTACTCGAAGAATTCTGTAACATCTTCTACTGTAAGATCCGCCTTATCAATGGTCAGTGTACCCGCTTCAATCTCTGCTGTGGTGTAGTTCTTGCCTTCTGCCACGGTTAGGATCACCTGATAGGTTCCGGCGTTGGTGGGTGCTGTTTTACTTCTGGGATAGGTAGTACCGGATGTACCCTCGTAGTACACCGTTACCGCGCCCATACCGATGACGCCGTTCTTCGGCTGAGCAGTCACCGTCTTCAGCGTACCATCATAGGTCAGCGGCGTGGATAGATTCGGAGACACATCAAAATTCCCCAGTTCAGGACTTGCCTTGGTAATCTGCCATGTCGTGGCAGCGGTTCCGGTATAATTGCCCTTACCAGCGATGGTCAGAGTAATGGAAGCATCCGCACTGATCTGTTTGTTACTGTCATTTACAATGTAATAATCACCGGTAGTCAATGTCACACCATCGAGAGTTACGGATGTAATCTGCACCTCCTGCATCAGACCGGTATAACCCAGACTGTCTGCCTGTAATGTAATAGCTGCACCTTTAATGTCCTTAGGATTGATCGTGAATGTCCTGCTTGCGGTTCCCGTGTAGTTTCCTTTTCCGGTGATGGTCAGGGTCGCTGTATCCTTGCCCGCATTGATATTCTTGTCGTAGATGAAGTCAAAGTCTGCGCCGGAAGTCAGTATAGTATTGCCATCCGTCACAACAGGTTGCGGTGTAATATCATTGCCGGTGTATGTCTCATCAGCAATCGCTCCAATCATGTCCGCGGTAACAGCCTTCGGAGAAATGGTAAAGTAGTATGTCACCTCGCCGGTATAATTCTCGTTGCTGTCAGCTACTTTATAAGTCACCTTGTAAGTACCTGCATCCTTGGGTGCAGTGGGGCCGTTGTAAGTCGTATTGCCTGTACCCTCATACAGCACTTCCAGTTCGTTTGCAGGAACGTTGCCGCCGGTAACCAGCAATGTACCGGTAGGCTGAATCGCACCGCCGTCATAAGTCTTGTTCGTATAGGTCAGACCTTCGATCGTAACTGTCGTCTTGTCCGTAGGATGGAAGATCAGAGTTGCCTCAATATCCTGGTAGTTTGCGGAAGAGATGGTTACTTTGCAGGTCTGGTCCGTCGTGGAGGTAATGTTTACTGCGCTGGTATAGGAAATTTTTCCAGCATCTTGATCTAATGTCAACTGGTTCACCACATCACTATTGAAACTACCATTAGCATTGGAAATTACAGCACCTTCAGGTACCGATTCCTCTGGGAAAAAGTCTGCCGCCGTCAAAGTACCGGTCTGCGCGGTGCTACGTTTCTTTATAATAGTTACCTTTTTTTCGACAGCACCGTTATAAGCACCTTTATTAATGGTAAATGTCGTGCTTCCGCTGACATCATAGTTTCCACCGGCTACATCCGTAATTTTTACAGTAGCGGTACCAGCATTCGTGTTATTCTCATAAGAAACACTATACTCGTTGGAAGAAATCACCGTGCCTCCATCCTTTACAGTCACAGACGGAGTCTTGGCTTTGCCATCATATGTTCCGGCATCCGCAACCTCAATGGTCGGATCTGTAACTTTCTTACTATTAATAGTGTATTGTACACCAGCTGTTTTATCCCCTATCGTAATCGAAGCCCAATAAGTACCGGCATCGGTGGGAGCCCCACTGAGAATCTTACCAGGCTGTTCGTATTTAATGTTGCTCACAGTTACAGCATCCGGTTGCCAATGAAACGACTTTAACGTTGCCTCTGCAGATTTGCCATCGCCGTAGACCTCATGCTCAGGCTTGTCGATGATCACCCAGCCGCCGTCAGGCTTGGGACAGCCGGTTACGTTGCACTCAGCGGTAATGATCTGTTGGTTTGCGCTCAGACTGTATAGCCAGTTATGTATGTGTGAATTGAGGTACAGTTCGCCCTTTTGTTCATCCACTGTAACGACATAGCCCTGATCGGTCCTATCAGGCTGAAAGATATAAGTATAGCTCGCCCAGCTGGTCGCTCCGGTGGCAATCTGAATCGGGGTTTCGTCGGTGGGATTTTTTTCAGTGGTCACACCAATGCTTGCATTATTTGACAGGCTTGAGTCAATGGTAATCATTGCTTTATCGTGCAGGAAAACATTTTTCTTGTTGTTGTCGGTAATATACGCCCTGTTGCCGACCGTCAATTTGCTCGTCGGAACAACACTCACACCCGTTTCATTTGTGGTAATTCCACCGTCGTACATATTGAAGCTACTGCTTTCGCCCATAAGTACACCGGTTGCATTTTCGGAGATTGTGCCGCCGTACATATTGAAGATACTGTTATTACCCATAAGTACACCGGTTGCAGTGCGCATAATCGCGCCATCGTACATGGTAAATTGACCGGGCCGGGACGTGTCCCCAGCAATCCGCACACCGGCAAAAGCATTGCAGCTGGAAGAAATCCGTCCGCCAGTTCCGCAGTCGCTCAACGTCAGTGCACCCGCCTCTTCAATGGCGATCACCCCGACATATGGTGCCGATGTTACAAGCCACTTTCCGTTCAGGCAGAGGTTCACGTCAGTTTCAATCTCAATCACGCCTCCCTTGCTTGTAACCGTATTCCCGTTGTATGCAACCGAACCACCATTCATTTCGATGGTATCCGCCAGATAATAATTACCTGCCGGGAGCTTATAAGTCATGTAGTATGCCTTCGTCGGATTCCCTTGGTCATCAGCGGCGCTGATCTCTTTAACCGTACGTGGAACAGGCAGTGAACCATACATCAGCTGCTGCGTGTCTGCATTATAAGTCAGAGGTGTCCACAACACTTTGCTATGGTTCGGTTCATGATTGCAAGATTCGCCGCAGATGGCATGCTGATGTAGATCATCCTCCTTCACATACAGCCACAGCTCATCCGGATCATTTTCGATAATCCACTTGTCGCATAAATCGCTGCCATCATTTTCGATAATGAACTGGCGGGCAATATTATCATTCAGTTCAAGACCAGCGCCTGCCTTGGCAAACTTCACATAAAATCCTTCCGTGGGCATCTTTTCCAATGTCACAGGAATTCGGACGTTAGCATCCAAATTGCCGACAGTGATGACGGCGCCGCTGGACAGATAGACATTGTTTGCAACACCATCTTTCGTATTCTCGCTAATGTCCGGTGTGCCATTCAAGGTGAAAGTGTAAGAGCGCAATCTACCCCCCATATATACGCCACCGCCGTTATCGCTTGCCATATTGTTTTTGATTTCGCCGCCATTCATGGTGAAATCGGTTGAGCTGTGGTAGCCCACGCTCACGCCGCCACCCGTGACTGCGGTGTTTCCGGTAATGCTGCCGCCGTTCATGATGAATTTGGCACTGGCAGAACTCACTCCGCCGCCATCCTTACCGGCAGTATTGTTTGTAATCTCGCCACCGTACATGGTGAACGTAGCATTCCGACCATCTATATACACACCACCGCCAGCGTCGTTAGCCTCGTTGGCGGAGATTACTCCACCGTACAAGTTAAAAATTCCGCCATCGCCATTTGCAACTATATTTACGCCACCACCACGTTCAGCTGTATTGTGGGTAAGGCTGCCGCCATACATATTGAACCGTGTGCCATTGCCATTGGAATACAGAAGCACACCGCTGCCGGTCTTATTCGCAGCGTGGGTAATTGTACCAGCCGTCTGCTGACAGTCGGTCAGTGTGAAAGTTGTCTTGCTCACAACACTGCTGCAAACAATAGCGCTAAAATCCCCATTTGCCGTGATGGTGTAGCCATTCAGGCAGAGTTTCACATCCTTCGACGCTGAGGCTATGGCATAATGTGAGGCTATGTAAATGGGATAATCCAGTGTGATGGAGCTGCCCAAATAATAGTTGCCGGCAGGCAGTTCGTAGCACATGACATTCTGACCCTGATCAAAGTATCCTTTGTCTTGAGTTACCGTTGCCGGCAGCTCCGTATCGCCTATTTTCAGTTTGCCATTATCCATCCACAACTTTGTAAAAGTCACCTGTGAATCGGTCTTGTGATTGCCGACATCATGGTGTTCCTTGCCGCAAACGGGGTGAATATGCTCACCTTCCGCCACCGTCATCGGTGTATTCAGCGCTTCAGAAATGGCATGAAGCCGTGTCATATCTAACGTTGCACGCTGTTCCTCGGTCAGTTCCGCCATAGCCTCGTCGATAGCTTCCAGCTGCTCGCTGACTCTTTCCGCATTTTCTTCCGTCACTGTCTCCGGCAGAGCGTCGATGAGTGCCTGCACCTTCTGCACTGCTGCCTTCTTCTCATCGTCTGCCCCGGTGTTCTGCGTGCCGGCATCACTATCGCTGACACTTTCAACTGCGGGTTCCACAGTACCGGGGGCTTCGCCCGCAGTGGTGCTCTTCTTATCGGACGAAGTCTCTTCCCCCGGTACCGCCGCTGCTTCTGCTTTCTTCTGCTCTGTCACAGGGACTGCTTCCTGCTGTTCCTCCTGCCCTTCCGCAGAATCTGCTCCCTGCTGTTTCTCCTGCCTTTCCGCAGAGTCTGCTTCCTGCTGTTCCTTCTGCTCTTCCGCAGAGTCTGCTTCCTGCTGTTCCTTCTGCTCTTCCGCAGAGTCTGCTTCCTGCTGTTCTTCCTGTTCTGTCACCACATCAGCATCCTGTGCGAATGCCGTCATGGGCAGTGTGGAGAAGCAGAGAATAAATGCCAGTAACATGCTCAATACTCGTTTTTTCATAGTGTTCTACCTCTTTCCGACGGGCATAGTGATACCCATTATCTTAAAGATAACGTACCACACTTTCTCTCGGCAGAACCATTTTTTGCATGAATCGACCCAAATATGTCATGAATCGACCGTAGGGGAAATTTTTCGTTCAATAGCCACCCGAGAAACCCGTTTTGTAAACGGGTTTCTTCCGAAAAGAAAAACGCACCGACAAGGGTGCGTTTCTCCTGGTTCTATATTTTATTTTCTTACAACTTATTTATCATCCACGCTGTAATTCGGAGCTTCCTTGGTGATATGGATATCATGAGGATGACTCTCCTTCAGGGATGCAGCGGAGATCTTCACAAATCTGCCGGTCTCCTTCAGGGTCTCGATATCCTGTGCACCGCAGTAGCCCATACCGGAACGGAGGCCGCCGAGTAACTGGAATACGGTATCTTCTACGCTGCCCTTGTAAGCTACACGGCCCTCGACACCTTCGGGTACCAGTTTCTTCGCATTCTCCTGGAAGTAACGATCCTTACTGCCGTTCTCCATAGCTGCGATAGACCCCATGCCACGGTATACCTTGTACTTTCTGCCCTGGAACAGCTCGTATTCTCCCGGGCTCTCCTCACATCCTGCGAACATGGAACCCATCATACATACGTTACCGCCGGCTGCGATCGCCTTGGTAATATCTCCGGAATACTTAATACCGCCATCTGCGATGATGGGAATACCGTATTCCTTTGCCACACTGTAACAGTCCATGATAGCGGATACCTGGGGAACACCGATACCTGCAACCACACGGGTAGTACAGATGGAACCGGGTCCGATACCTACCTTAACGGCATCTGCACCTGCCTCGATCAGTGCACGGGTTGCATCGCCGGTAGCTACGTTACCTGCGATCACCTGCAGATCGGGATATTTTTCCTTGATCATCTTCAGGCAGTTCAATACGTTCTGGGAATGACCATGTGCGGAATCCAGTACGATGACATCAACCTTGGCTGCTACCAAAGCTGCCACACGATCCAGTACGTTAGCGGTAATGCCTACGCCGGCACCGCAGAGCAGTCTGCCCTGGGAATCCTTGGCTGCCAGAGGATATTTGATGGTCTTCTCAATATCTTTGATGGTGAT
>ENA-OWOF01000226-OWOF01000226.1-gut-metagenome-genome-assembly--contig:-NODE-226-length-23202-cov-28.770854_pt1 | contig 23202 bp, 27 predicted proteins | sample MGYA00248255_ERZ651790 | MGnify/ENA primary metagenome ERZ651790 (study PRJEB26908, sample SAMEA4031711) | gut metagenome | biome: gut; feature: normal infant; material: stool | place: China | collected...
GATTAGGGATGTAACCGCCCTCCGGTGCTCGGAACCGCTACGCTATAAGGTTGGCGGACCATCAAAGGTCTCGCCATGTTTTGCGGGATGGGACCGCATGGGGCACTTGCTATAACAGAATATAGGTCTTTCTTCTCATCATATAAAGACTTAAATATTGCCAATGAAGCCATACACTTTCTTGTGTCTGATATTTGATCCATTCCCTTAACTTTTAAAGCAATGCTAGTGCCTGAGCTACTAATGGAACTACCTGATTAGTTGCAATATTTGCCGCAATGCCTGTGGCAATACCTCCTAGTGCATTAAATGCCATTTTTAGTGTTTTTTTGCACCAATTGGGCTTACTAATTTCATCATTGATAGTTGCCAAAGTCTCATGTAAATCGTCATTATCAATAGAAGAAACAATGTCTGATAACTTGCCTACAATTTCCTGCATTTCTTCTCTGTTTTTAGGAGAAACTGTCATCATATTTGTAGAATTGCCAGAAACATCACCTGTTTGAATTGAACCAGAACCCATATTAGCTATGGTTGCATTTACGAATGTATTATTCATTATTTGATTAATTTTTTCTTGTCCTGAAATCTGTGAAAAGTCAATACCTCCCTCTATTTCTTTGTTTAGCTTTAAAAAGAAATCGAGCAATTTAGACTTAAAGACATCTACAATATGTAAAGCAGATGCCGTAGAACATTCTTGCCAAACTCGCTCAACATTTCCTCTGACAACCTTGTTAGCCTCAATATAAGCAATTGCTGGGAGAGAACAGGTTAGGCTTCCTTTTTCTTTCCCCTTACACAATGTTTCTATCTCTGTCAATGATTGCAATAATTGAGCTTGAAAAAAGATTTCATTTACCTTTTCATCGCCAAACACACCATCTGGCAAAGTTATGTTTGTCCACCTACCCTGAAAAGGCACAGTAACATTAACCTTAACTATAGCTCCAAGCTTTCTGTAATCAGGCAGAGATTTTACATCTGTATACCCATTTTGCTCATGAAAGATCCAGTTAGAGAACTCTTGATTACCAAGTTCTGATGCAACAATCTGCGATTTGAGCAGAATTCCAGATATGGGTTTCTCATCACCCAAATCTTGTATTATCTTATTTATCAATTCTTTCATAGTTAATCAAAATTAATTTCTTGCTAATCTACTAAATATAATACCCAACTGTTCCGGCAGCTTCTACTGCCAGAACAACCTCGGGACTTATCGAGTTATAAAAAATAATCTTAACTATCTATTGTGTGTTTAGTATGGTATCATTGAAGGGGCACACGGATCTCACGGATTTCAAACAACTTCCATCCTCTCTTTGCCTTGACATGAACAAAGACTTCAAGAAGTTGAGCATTTATAATATAGAAATGATACCAAGTAATAAGCTTAGCACTCCCAAAATAGCACCAAGCCATCCCAAGCGCACACTTAACTTCGAGATTTTATCTCCTGCAACAAGCATGTCATTAGCCATCTTGATATGAACTAATGTAGCATTAGCTCGTCTGCCCTGAAAGACATTTTCCACGCGCTCCTTTATCACCTTTATATTATTTATAGCATTGTCTGTATTAAATGCACATGCCTGTAGCGTATGGTTATCACCAAGAGCTTTGTGATAAGAAACATTGTTATGAGAATACAATAAAGCACGATAATAGACAACCTCCCCTAAGATATCTATACATCTTGCATCAAAACTTTCAAACTTTTCCTTGTACAAGACATCACGATAATCTGGTGAATCCAAGATACTCATAAGATAGGATGCATCAAATTCCAATTGTTCAGTAAAGTCTCGGAATCGTTTTTCATATTGACGCAAATAAAATATTAAAGGCTTGTTGTCTGGAGAAGAAATCTGAGAGTCGCTTTCCTCCGTACATACATAAGCATCAAGAATGGAATCACAGTCATCCGTATGATTCTTATGTTCATGATAAAATCCCTTGACATAATGATATATGGGGTTTGTCAAAGCCTTAATTAGCAATTCAGTATCAGCAACAGACACATCAAATGAATAGAGGATAAAGCCATTATCGTTAGCCCCCTTATGCATCAAAGAAAATTCTACATCAATTCCACTCAAGGAGAGAATCACGATAATGTTTTCTTGTGAATCTAACTTCAATGACAAATGGCACTGGCATCCTACTTCATCAGAAATATCTTCTTTTTCTAAAAAGGTATTCTCTGACAAGGGAACTGGTGCCACATGATATATGGATGGAATCCAAAAAACGCAATAACCTTTCATCATTTATACCCCTAAAGCATAAAAGCATTGTCCATCTAGTCGTTCCAAACGAGTTGGCTCACGATAGAATTTTTCCTGCTCCTTGCCAAGCTTGGTTATTTGCCAAGTAGAGTTTACTTGTTCCAACTTATCTTTTGTAATGCCTTTCTTGATAAAGCCCATACGACAGAATTGATTGAAGAATTTTTCTCCAATCTCGCCGATCAATTCTTTTTTGCTACCATGTTGTTTGTTCGCAATAAACAATATGGCTTCTTTTCTATCGTTAATCATAATTCCTATCTCCTATTATTTTATATCTTTTCGGCTGCAAATATACGACTTTCTTCCGTAAATACCAAGGAATTAAGAGAAAAAATGCATTTGTTAACCTATACTTGACTTATGGCTAAACATTACAACACACAGAATGATTCTGCTTCCTTACCGGTTCTGCGGCGATAATCATCACGCATTCGCTTTTCCATTTGTGCTATGTATTCTGCCTTTCGCTCCCTAGATGCCCTGAAGCGACGCATAAAATCTGCTTTTTTTTCTTCTATGTTCATAACGTAAGTTTTGTTTCGACTCCCCTGTCCCCCTCTTGCGAAGAGGGGGTCCTTACCCTATACCCAAGCCCTAAATCCCTACCATAGGGATTAGGGATGTAACCGCCCTACTCGGTGCTGTTTTTCTAAAATCATCCCGTCCTTCTTTACCATTAAAGAAGGCTCCACCTCTCATCTCGGTCTTCTCCCCTCAGGGAAGAAGAGGAAAACCGCCCTCCGGTGCTCAGAACCGCTACGCTCTAAGGTTGGCGGGGCATCAAAGCCCTCGCCATGGTTGTGCGGGATGGGACCGCTGGGCTGTTATGGGGATCAGCTTGCAATTATATTGCTGAAAGTGAGTGCATGGAGGGGGCTTGCAGGTTAAGCCCACCAGAATTGTTCCTCATTGCAGTATCGCTCTGCACTTGTCGTCGCTCGAATGAGGATGTTATCTTATAAATATTGTTGCACTATATTTGCTAGTTCATCAGCATAAGAGGATGTATCTGATACATATTCCTTATTTACAAGAATATAAAGTGATAAATCATTTCTTCTAAAATGCTCGAACTTGTCATCAGAAACCGTTGAAAGCACGAAACGACGATAAAGACGGAAACGACGGGATACCATTCCATCCTGATCTTTTTCGTCTTCTGCTCCAATAAAAAAGAAAGAAGCCTTTTCGTCTCGCTTCATTACATCTAACATTATATGAAACATTGTATAGAGTATCGTTCTAACCTCGAAAGTATTGGAACGAAGACTAAACTTATTTTTACTGTTGATGTTTGCCTTATCGAAGAACTTCACACAATAAGCGTGTTTCTTATAACATTCAACTCTTACGATATAGGCATGATGGGATTTGTCTGACTTAAACCGATATTGCAAGGTCTGAATCAGATACTCATCACTCTCACTTTTATCTATCATTTGAAAGATAAAAGGATAACCATCAGACATCAACCGTTCCATTAGATTAACTTTTTGTAAACAGGTATTGCAACCTTATCCATTTCTTCTTTCGAAACCTTAACAACTCCAGGAGTTGCATCGAAATAATCTACAGGATAACGATACTTGCCATTTGGCATCAAAACCTTAGTTACACGGCGAAAGAGAGAGATTCCCTCTTCTGTAACTATCTTTGTTACCGTCTTATCTATGATTTTTCCCATAATTTTTTATTGTTTATTTTAATATCGCCTGCAAATATAAGGGTTTTCCGTGAAACTACCAAATTTTTGGGGTGTTTTTTCAACTCCGCCCAATTACTTGTAGAGATCTACGATGATATCGAATGGTGAATCGAAATCGTTCAGCATCTCGGGCTTCTTTCTTGATTATTCCTTATCTTTTTTTATCTCGTCAGCAGGTTTCTCCACCAATTTTTGCTCAGCCTGGCTGGCAGTGGGCGCAATGAGATTGTTTCCGCCATGAATATTGAAGATAGCATGGGGATCCTGACACTCCCTGATTTGATCGATGAGGCCATGATACTCCTTGGACATCATCTTGCGTAGCAGACATTGCACTCGGGAGACGTCGGCAAAGTGATTCTCATTCATGAACTCCTGTGCCTTCTGTATCATGTACAAATTTTTATCCTCCATACTAAACTAACCATCTAGAATCAATAAAAGCCAATTTTCAGCAGCAATTGACCATAATCCGCAAGTTTTGCGAGTTGAAAATTCTATAGTTGTACGACTGTAAAGCTACAGTTGTACGACTATACATGCTATAGTTGTACAACTCTGGGGTCATAGTCGTACGACTATAGATTTTCAAGAGACCAAGTATATTTTTCAATTTTTATACACTACTGATTATCAGCAACTTACCAAGCCTCAACATAATTTCAATTCTACAAAACGAATTTGGATTCATTGAAAATTCTGAAATTATGGAGTGCGTAAAAGTGCCTTTTGTCAGTATTTTTCCTCACGCTACTTCATTGGTGATCATTTCCACTTATACCAAGCTTCATTGATATACTTGCGGATATTACTGATGCCTGTAGTAACCTGAGGAGCCAAGGGCTGTAAGACTTCGATGAACTCCTGCTTCACCATAATATCTTGGTCAACCTTTACATCTGTATCATTCACCATATCCATCACCACCTGTGCCAATTCCTTGGCATTGGTGCATGCAGAGAGCTTGGCTACATATTCTGCTAATGCTTCCACATTATTAATATATAAGGAGAGACGGGTTGTTTCGGGTGAGAGAACAGGCTCTTGACTTGTGGTCTTCGCCTTCATCATCTCCTCTATGTACTTGTCGCCATAAAAGTTTTGCTCAGCCTTGATAGCATTGGGCAGAATCTGGTTGTTGCCGCCAGAGATATTAAAGACGATATTTGCCTTGCTGGTATCTTCCATTGCTATGATTTTTATTAAAAGTGAACGTATAGTGACTGAGCAGTAAACAGATGGTGAACGTCAGTGAAGGCATTTGTTTTCGGCTCCGAAATGTTGTATCTTCGCAACGTCAATCAGAACAAACGGGATAGCAAATCTCTTTGGACTGACGATGACTGAACTTTAGTATTAATCTTTTAAATGTTTTAAATTATGAGTAAAAGCTACAAAGTTGCAAAGAAGACCATTAACATGGGTGAGAAGAAGGGTCAGACACTCTTTTCTGTTAGACCTTACAGTTACGGAACCTTGACCACCGAGGAGGTTGCTAACCAAATCGCCGTGGAGTCTACAGCTACTCCTGCAGACGTAAAGGCGGTACTCGACCGCTATGCTTACTACGTGAAGGAGAACCTGAAGAAGGGTTACGACATCGAGTTGCTTGGATTCGGCAAGCTTTTCATCCGCTTCATTACCGGCAAAGCCGTAGAAGATGAGAGTAAGGCGAACGCTAAACTCGTCAAGAGTCTCGTTCCTGCCTTCCGTCCTTCTTTCACCAAGTTGCAGAATGGTACTCGTCTCTACAACCTGATTCCTGATTCCATCGAACTCGTCAAGTACGGTGAAGAGAAGAAGGATAAGACCACAGGCGGCGAGACCACTGACGGAAAGAACACTGGTGGTGAGACCACTGGTGGTGAGACCACTGGCGACGGTTCCGGCACCGAGGCTGGCGGAACTGGTTCCGACAAGGGTGACGGATTGGAATAGTCTCCAACTCTGGCAGTGCCTTACCTCTCTGAAAGGGAGGCACTGCTAAACTCTGATAACTTATTGTTTCATTTAAATTTTATTGATTATGAAAATGTTTCGTTCTAACTCTGAATCAAATCCAAACAAGATTTCCTGGACTCAAATCGTGAATGCCATCGTACAGGCGCTGATTGCTGCTCTCACGGCACTGGGAGTAAGCTCGTGCGCTAATGCCTTATAGCAATGTTGAATGTTGAGTGTTGAATGTTGAATTATTCCTATGACGAAAGATACATTTCCAATGAACATTGGCGGGGGGAAGGTACGCTCTGAGCGCATGCTCTGCGCCAAAGTGGAGAACGGCAAGAACATGATGTCTGCCGACTCTGTGAGATTTCTGGTACTGCATTGCTCGGCTAGCCGATGCAATCAGGACTATAGTGTGGAACAGCTGCGCCGTGACCATAAGGCTCGTGGGTTTTATGACATCGGCTACCACTTCTACATCCGTAAGGATGGAACGATGACGCAGCACCGTAAGCTGCTGGAGGTGGGGGCTCATGCCAGACCTTATAATGGATGCTCTATCGGCATCTGCTATGAGGGAGGGCTAGATGAGCAAGGCAAGCCTTGCAACACTATGACAACTGAGCAGGAAACGAGACTCATTGATCTTTTCAGGAATCTGAAGATTCTCTTTCCGAAAGCGAAGATTGTGGGGCCATCGGGACTTGCCTGGGACTACTCCAAAGGAGTGTCCGTGTCTGGATGCTGGAAGCTGGGCTGCCCGACACCGCCTTGATTAACTCTTATAACTCCTTTTGGCTGGCATTGGTAGCCTTCACTTTTTGCCATGGCTTCGCGGTCGTCCCCTGCAACAGTGGACGTAACCTGTGAGTGTATATTTGTCTCTTTCATCATGCGAATCAAGTTCGTTTTTTGATGGCGTTCAACTGAATCTCGATATAAGAGACACAGAATCTCCTTGCAAAAATACGAAAATTGTTGGAAACTAGCAAATTATGCGTGTTAAAAAATTAATATCATTCTACGAAAATCAACATTATTTTACTATTCTTTCCGTACATAATTTCCTAAGTCGTTGATTGAACGAAAGTTTTCGGTTTTTCTGTATCTCTCATGTAAAGATTCAGGAAAAATGGTTCATTTTGGTTCATTTTACAAAATCCCTCTTTTTATTCTTTTTTGTGGCTTATAGGGCTGCCAGTATTTTGGCGTTGGCATCATCTACTTTATTATATATGTCATTTGCGGTGGCTTTGTCTGTCCATCAGGAACTCTCCGAGCACTTAAAGCTCAGTCGCCGCACCTTGCAGGAATACCGCAAGCCGATAATTGATGGGGAAATCAGAGATGACAGATACACCTGATACAATTGCCTCTAAACGAACAAAGGGGAACAACCAGTCTTTGGTCGTTCCCCTTTGTTCGTTGTATTCATTCTGATTACATCACATGATTGTCAATTTTCCAATGGCTTGATATCATCATTCGTTTCATGTATCCAATTGCGCACATTATAAGATAAATTATATCTGTCTCGGATAAAATGAGTAAAAGAATTTTTTCGAATTCCTCCGTCTCCCTTTCCAAAGGGAGCTCCACCTCTAACCAAGCCTTCCTCCTCAGAAGGAAGGATGTAAACCGCCCTACTCGGTGCTCGGAACCGCTACGCTCTAAGGTTGGCGGACCATCAAAGGTCTCGCCATGGTTGTGCGGGATGGGACCGCCTGGAGAAAAACCAAGTACTTAGAACGGCAAGTCATCAATGGAAAATCACTTTATTTATTATTTAGGAACTTACATATTCTCTGAAATAATTACGCAAGCTACGATATTTACGGTTTTGGTTGTAATCCTGCATCACTTTTTCGAAATATTCCCTTGTTTCCATTATCAAACTGTTTTGATTACGGATGCAAAGGTATATATTATATAGGTACCGCCATTCGGGCTAATGGTGATTTACGCACCAACTGACAGCATTATCAATATGATAATCAACTATTTTACGCAAATGCGGTTGTGATAATTCTTTGTAGTTCATAATCTAAAATTTAATCATTGGAAAAATATTTTTCTAATGTATTCAAAGTCATAATCATTTTTATAAAAATCTTTTCCAGTACTTGTTGTTCCGATAGCTCATTCAACTTAAAATAATCTAAAGTTCCGCCAAGTCTTTTTTCTTATTGCTTTTCCTGTGGGCTACAAATTGGAGCAAAGAGATTGGAGTTTTCTGAAAATCTACCATATTAGGACATTTCTCTCCTTTCGAGAACTTGCCGACAATTAGAAAGATTTACCTTTCTAATCTAATCCATATTTTAAGTGTAAACGTGATTAAAGTTTCCTTTATCAGCACTAATCTTTAGTCTCCGGATCTGGTATTTCTTTCAATCTCGCAATAACACGATGTAATTCATCAAGTCGTTTTATGTTCTCCGAATGGTAAATCATTGTAAAAGACTTCAACAAATACATCTTACTTGTTATTGGCATTTCTATTACTTCCGGTTCCTTTATCACTGCAAGAAGCTCGTTCACCCACAAATTACAATTGTCATAGTTTTCCGACTGCGCCGAATTGATTATAGCACCCAACGTCAAATGAATGTAATAAAAGAGCAAAGGTATAGAGGTATTTATGCCCATCAAATAAGAATAAACATCAGAAATATGCTTCTCCAATAGTGAAACATTTGCAATCTGATTTTTGAAAGTCATCCGTAAATCACTTCCTACCGCTTTGACAGATTGCTTTTGCTCATCGAAATATGTCTTTAGATTTTGCCTTTCCTGTCTGAAATCAAATATAGTATATATGTTCCAACCCAACAGAACTGTCACAAGGAAGCCAAGACTCCCTGTAATAAATCCAAGATAATCAAACGACATCTCGGTTCTTGGCAATGATGTTGATATTGCTATCACACTCAAAATTATTGCTAAAATGCTAACCAACAAAGTCAATCTGTTTACTTTCATAATCTGAAATTTTATTGTTGATATTTGATTCTAATCTTCAAAATAATACCATTAATTTTCTTTTCTATAACTTCGTTCTTTGATTTTTGCGACCTCACATATGAATGGATTAACATTACTATAATTTCCTTTTTTGTCTTCATTCACATTCATAATCAGGCATATAGAACAAAACTGTTTATGTAAACAAGAATTACATTTAGGAAAATCTTTATATTGTAGATTTCTCAATCTCAATACTATAGGATTCTCATCCCATATTTCTTTCAAACTTTGTTTTTCTATATTTCCTAACTTGAGATTCTGCCATCCTTCACAAGGATAAACATCACCATTGTTCGAGACACACAAAGAACTCTTACATACAGGACATATTGGAGTTGAAGAATCTGTTTGCTTGTTTTTTATAGACTCTAATTCTGAATTATTCAAAACCTTTGTTTTTTCTATATTTTCAATCTCTTCAGCAGATAATCTACATGATAAATTACTAGAAGTTAAATCATAACTACCATAAAGTGAATAATCATAATCAGCCTCGATATTCAATGATTTAGCAAATTCCAATACACCCTTATAATCACTTTTGTTCTGCTTCATAACCGGACAATTTATTTGAATAGGTATATTCCTTGCATGAAGCTGTTCGATTGAATGAAGTGTTTGTTTAAAGCTACCTTTCTTACGGGTTATAGAGTCATGAACACTCTCATCCATAGAATATAACGATGTTTGAATGCTTATCAAAGGATTTGATGCTATTAGATCTATCAATTCTTCTGATAACAATGTTAAATTTGAGAGCAAATTAACAGAGAAGTTATATCTACTGCACTCTAATAAAAAGCGTTTCAAATTCGGGTTTAATAATGGCTCACCACCACTAATCGTTATATTAAGAACATTCATACTACGACATTGAGAGAGAATTCTATCAAATATTTTCTCTGACATTATAGTACATTTATTCTTTTCTGGTATATAGCAATGAACACATCTTTCATTACAGCGACTCGAAATATCAACATGAACACGAGACAAGCTATATTTTGTTCCAAATGTCTCTTCGTATATTGTTTGACTAGTTTGTAACTGAGGAATATTCAACTCAAAAGCTTGTCTATTATTATATGAAAAATAATGCGATACGAAATCTGCAAAATCATGTTCAGCTCCCATAAAGATAAAACCTTTCGAATGCAATTCTTTGTAAAACTCCAAGGCATCTCTACTTATCACAGCAACAGGAACAGCTGAATACAACTTGCTTAAACGAAGAATAACATCATCTAGCTTTTCTGGAATATCCTTAAGGTTAGCATAGAAAACTTTACCTGTATTAGACAATATCAATTCTCCTACTTTCTTACAACTATGTGAAGCGGTATCATATCCAAAATTACGATTATCTGTAAGATAACCATAAGAAGAATAGGACCGAAACAAAATATATGGCAATTTTTGAACTATCATAGCAATCAAATTGTGAGCGATAGTATAATAACTATCGCTCAGTTTTAACACAAAGCAATCAATTAATGCGTGCCGGAAGGTTTTCTTGTACAAGAAGGTCTTCCACATGGCTTTCTCTGACAATCAGCCATCATAATTGCACTCTGCGCTAGGAATGAAGGTTTTTCGTATTCCATATAATTGATGTTTGTGGCCGCTCTATATCCACTATCCCTCGTTGAGTAGCCGGTGAGTACGAAGAGTGTATTTATAGTATTTCATCAATTTAGTGTCTCCACTATATTACAAGCTACCTTATTTTCCAAATTCCTTAATTCTCTGTTCCTCTTTTAATGAGCAAACAAGCAGTTGTCCATTCTTCTCGTTTACGATATAGCCATTCAAACCTTGAATTACCACCTTACTTTCATCGGCTGCATGAACTACGCAGTTCTTGCATTCATACAATCGGATGCCCTTACCTACGCTGCGGTGATATAGCCATGGCCTGTTTCAGGGCGGCTTGGCCTGATACCGATGGTAACGATGGCGTTCTTATCGGAAGTATAGTTCAATGCCTTGCTGAGCCCTCGCTGATACTCCGTGGTATTAATGACGAGGGTGACAGAACAGATTGGCTTCAATCTATCTACTGTCAATTGAATGATGGAACGACCCACACCCTTCACATCTATGAACTGCTTTGGGTAATCGGGAGTTGACATAGGCCAGAAGTGGCTAGCGCATTGAGGTTCATATGCCTATCGCCCACGTGTTTTTCTCTTTGCTACTTACCCTACAGCAGATTCTGATTTCAGCATACTAATCAATTGACCTAGGCGTATGATGAGTTCATCACCTCTAACCTTTTTAAATACTAAACTTTCTTTTATTTCTTTCTCATTTGTCTCTATGTACTGAATGAAATCAGAAATTGACACACCAGCACCTGGCTTAGAAAAGAGTGACCATATTCGGCAGATGTTCAATTTCATATTAGAGAAAATCAATTCTAAAATCAATCGTTCATCGTCTTTCTTAACTATGCAATCATCGTCTGTTTGAGTCGCATTTGATAAATTATCGAAATATTTGCGCAATAAGGTCTGGATGTTCTCTAGATAGCGAACTACCATCTGCTTGCGTTCATGAGATTCTTGCATCATCAGTGGATCATGCAAAGCTGACATTGTACGAAGTAAATTAAAGAGGGTGTTTTCTAACCGCAACTTATTCTTAAACAATTTCTGTTCTGTTTCTAAGCAAGATAAGGAATCTTTAATCTCATGCTCTTTGTTTTCAATCTGTTCTTTCGATTGCTTATATTCCTCCTCTATTTTTTTCCATTTCTCCTCATAGTTTCTTGAATCCAGATATTGCTTGATACCTGACAAAAGAAGTATTAAGGATAGTATGGCTAGCCAAAAGCCTACCCATGCATTCAATCGATCAATTCCTATATTGATTTCTGCCTGATATTGACTACGTACATCCTCCAGTACATGTTGGATGGAATCTAATCGCTGGGAATACTCTTGCATCGTAATAGAATCCTTTGGTGTTATCTTAATTGGTATCACCATCTGGGTTCTCTCTACACATACCTTATCTCTCATCGGTTTCTCCGCTTCCCAAAAGAAAAGGATGGCAAGAATTATCAACAAGAGAAATAATAGAAATTGTATTATCGTTATATGATTACATTTACTTTCTTCCATTATTTAAACTATTATAAATACTCTTATAACCATTCTGATTTTTAAGAGATGAATTATATTCTCCTATTTCTTCTAAACGATAGATTCTTCCAACAATCAGAGGAAAATCATCGTTACGCATACTATGCAAATCTTTCAAAGACAAGCCTATATAACCTCGCCTAAATGATTCTATCACTAACTGATCATGTGACAACAATATCAACTGTAGCTCCTTTTCAAATCCATTTTTTAAGACTTGATCATTATAGGTTTTCTTAATAAAATAGGCATAATCCTCTAACTTGATACTATTTTCAAAATCACTGGCATTGAATATATCATCAATAACAATAGGGACTGACACATGATTTTTCACCATCCAATGATATGCGATAGCAATCTTCATAGTTACGCAATATAACTTGAAACGAAACTCATTAAAATAAAGATGAGGAGTTGTTTGATATCCCCCACCCAAATGAGCCGTAATCAGTACATCTAAACTACTCAGATTATTGGTGTTTATAAATTCATACTTCTCGCCATGATTAGAAAATTCAGATAATATATTAAGGACACCCATGCCATATCTATCAAAAAAATCCCTCACTAACTGGTTTTGTATATTTTTTAATATCGTTTCTACTTCTTCTAGTAAACCAATATTAGCCTCTGTATCTTGGCTTAATTCGACACCAATTTTACTTTGCTCTTCTATAACCTTCTTTTGCTCTTGCCCCAACAATAATATAGTTTCAATTTTACTTTCTCCTCCCTTTATGTTATTTACTTCTTTGGCAAGCCTTTTGTACAGTTTAAACAAGCTCTCATAGATTTCCCGAATATGCAATGGAACTGATTCATGATTATCGAGTAAAATCACATGCCCTAAATCCCTATGACTAGGCAGTTTTTCGAGCCTTTCAATCTCATCCCATTGGGTTTGAAATAAATGATGTGGGACTGTTGGATTCTTGATAGTCTCCAAAGAAGAAGAATATAATTTCAATTCTTCCTCATGCTTACTAGGTTCATAATCAATTAATGCTTTCATCAAATCGGAATATTCTTCCGGCGTTAACGAAAATTCAGTAACCTCCCCGTTTATTATTTCTTTTCTTTTTTTCCGTAAACTAGAAATCTTTTTTATACCTTCCTCCAAGCGTTCATATCCCATCTGCTTTAATATCCAGTGAAAAAGATTTTTATCTTCCTTCATTGCCTGGATATCCAAATCCGAGCAAAAGAAAGCTGGAACCGCCAAGAGTTCGCTTGACACCGAACTATTAATCAAATTCTCTTGTTGTCCATTATGCAACTTATATATCAAAGACCATGATTTTTCACTAGTTGAAAGCATTTGACCGAAGCCAAATGTGAGATAACTATCTTCATCATCGGTCATCTTCGCTGCATAGCTCGAAGTACCGGTATATATTTTCTCCAGTGCGGTGAACAAAGTACTCTTACCACTTCCGTTGTTTCCGATAAGGAACAGGGAAGAGGGCCTATCCTTGTCATCTTTAAAAGACAGTCCATAGCGTTCCCTCTTGGGATAAGTGCGAAAACAAGAAAACTTCAAATAGTCAATTCTACAGTCTGGGGTAACTATATGATCATTAAAAGGAGCATGTTCTTTTACCAGATCTGGGAATCGCGGTTCTGGAGAATCTGTCGTGCAAAGGTTACGGATAATGTTTTGAATATCCGTTTTCTTATCTTTGATACTTTTCTCTACGACCGATAAACATAAAGGGTGCATCATGAGATATTAATGTAAAATGACGTTCTTGATATAATTCTTAATATGAGCAACAAACGTCTCATTTATAAAGGGAGTACCGTGTTCCTGACATTCATCGGAGAGCAAATATTCTTCAAGTTCTCCACTCTGCATTTTTTTCAACTCATCCTTATCCATATTTTGAATATATTCCTCCAGTTTAGCCAAACCTAAATCAAAGGGGAGACATATCAAGCAAATCAGATGAAACAGTTGACGAATCTTCCAAAGTGATGATTCCAATCTACTATCTATACAGGAATCAGGGTCTAACAAAATCGCTTTAGGCATCTCATACTGTAAAAGCGAATTGGAATATGCAGAAATGATGTCGTCTAAATATTCTTTATCATGTACACCACCATTCTTCTCATCCAAAATTTTATCCAGATTTTCTTCTATCTTTAGACTCACATATTTCACCTTTTCATCTATATCCTTTACTGAAAACAAATCTCGCAAGAAATAGTTTATCGTGTTCTGATATATATAAAAAACCGATGATGTATTGCCTATCTTTTTAAATATAAGCTGGATATAAGTATCTATATCGCCCACCAAATCCTCACTCAATGTGGTATATAGTGAAAACTCCTTATCAGCAACACCAGGCGAGATTGTCAGCTGCCGATTATCATTCTTAAGAAGGTTCTTACTAACCAAAAAATCTATCAGATTGATTTGGATGGCACGATCTCCTTCATCCATACATCCTTCTCTTCGCTGCTGCAATCCTAACCACAAAGTAAAATCCTCTTTGTTTATCTGCAATGTACATTTATGCTCTTCATTACGGATACGATCTTGAAAGTGAAGAAAGACGGCCGTAAGGATACCTTCCAAATTTTTTCGGAGGACTTTGCCGATTCGCTTATCTTCATCAGTTATAAGCATCTTCTTGAAAACATGAATCACCCATCTTCCCCAATGGCTGATAAGCACATCTTCATTCTCTCCAGTTCTTAAAACTCGCACCCAATTTAAATTATCAGAATTGATTATATATTGAGGAACGATGCTACCATTATCTATCTGAATATCTACCCATTGATGAATCCTAGCATAATTTATATCCTTAGACTCCAGCCTATCCGCATAATCCCAAAGGCTTTTCCACAGATACTGATAGGTATATCCAAAAAGAAGGCGGCTCTGACGGTTCACCTCTACATACCGTGAGGCTCGTTCTATCATCATTGATTGGTTAAAGAACATAGCAGATAAGGCTTCTGATAGAGAAACACTATTTATCACCTGTACCATATTGGTCATTGACAGCGTTTTTGCTTCCTGATTCGATAATCGTGATGACTCAAATACTATGTGATTTGACAACTCTTCTTCTCTTTCCGCATTAGGAATAGTAAAATACATTTCCTCTTGCATTACAAGATTCCAAGCCTTTGCGATACTCTCTACCAAGGTTTTATTTCCCACCAGATAATATAGATTGAGCGTATCAAGATGTTGATCAACAAGATCACCAGCCACCTTGCGTAAAGCATCTACCACCTTATCTTTAAAATTCAGAAATGTATCTATAGAAGAAAAGTAATTGAGCAGAACCACACCAGTGCGCACCAAATTACGATTATTGACAGAATGATCTTCGAATTGTTCATCTACCTTGTTTAACAATCCAACAACCTCCTGCCATCTATCGTTTACTGCCACATCTTTTCCAAATCCTACAAATCGGAAAAGCTTAAGATTGGTATTTACCAATTCTGGAGCAATGGCTACTACTGATACACGATTGCCCTTAACAAACATTCTCAGTTTGCGGAACGTAGCGCTCTTGGGTTGTGACAATATCACCGATATACTTGGAATGCCTAAAGGATCATCTATTTTATAAACCTTATCTTCCCCAAAGTTCTCCTTCAAGAGAGATAAGAATAGGTCAATATCTACCTCTTTTGTAGAAGTAAAGGAAAATTCTGGGAATTCTACTTCCAGAGACTTACCCAGACTCCGCAAGTTCTTCATCATTTCCTTGACAAAGAAATGACCATAACCTGGGCGTATCTGTTGATCGGCATAAACTGGTATAGAACCAAAATCCAAAGAATCCTTGTCTTTTATACAAGTATATATGCCTTGGATTTTAACTCTATTAGTCAGAGCAAACATCTTAATATAAGACTCAATCTCATCTTTTAAAGCTAAGACTGTAGAGCCATAATATACAGCATCATCTACGATAAAGATACGATACTCCTTTGTCGATTCCCTGCTAATCTGATCAAACAAAAAAGGCAAGGAATGTTCTGTTATAACAGGAAACTCCTTCAAGCCCTTTTCTTTTCTCAAATATTCGAGAAGTCGTGGACCCTTACGAGATAATGCTATAACAATATCTGTATCCAAAGAAAAAATAGAGGAATTAAGTACCTCTACTAGTTTCTCAAGACTATTTATATAAATCTGTTTATCCATTTAGTAAACCAAGAATACTGTAGCTCACTATTCATCTTCGAGGTAGCCGTACCAGTATTTTTGAATAAAGGTTTGTTTTTTTACAATTATGCGACGGCATAGGATTTTTCGTTACCTTCGCATCCGTACCATCTTCGAATTGAAGAGAAAAGACTATCTGTCTGCAACCAATTGTTTCTTCCCATAGTTATGTGTTAAAAGCGTTTTTCAACACAAGCTAAAGGAACTTTTGCTCTTGTATCACCAGTTTGTTCAATACAGGCAAGAGCTTTTCTATCTTGCGGCACTTCACCTTATTATAATAGAAGTCTATATCGTCGAGGAGGTCATAAGCCTGGTCTTCGGGCATATCACCACCATAACCGCCAGCGACAATCGTTATGGCGGCTAGCTTGCGAGCATCTAAGTGGATGTGGAAGTCGTACGTGCTTCGAAGTAGCATTGGAGAGGACTATTTTGTCTTCGGAAGGATGCTAATAGAAGAGGTCGTCTTCAGGGCGATTATTCTTAGCCCATTGTTCTTCTAACTTACCGAGTATTTCCTTTCGAAAGGAATTTCTTTCTTCTATATTCATTGTTATCTTATTTTTATTGTTATCATAATTCTTTTATATAACTACTCAGCATCCCTATATGGGCATGAGTAGTTTCTGAAGGCTTCATCATAACTATAAGGATCATGCTGCATTTTTTCACGGATGATTCCTGCCAAGCCCTCACGACCATTACGCATATCAGTTGGTGTGGAACTCAAATAATAAGTTGTTCGAGAAGTGAAGTTCAGCATGGCTATGACATTTTACGCAGCAGTTCTGCAACTGCAAACAGGTTAGTACACTTGATTTCCATCTCATCACCTGTCGGAGACTTCAATATCAGTCTCTCAACTTGCCAACCTGCAGGAGTTTGTTGCTCGGGAACAAAATTTTCCTCAACTGTCAAAGCGATAAACTCACCTTCGCACAGCTTCTTGTTTTCATTTGGTTGAAGCTGATTTGTACGATATGATTTCTTAAACTCAATGAGCCTGTCATAATCCACTGCCTCATCCTTACAATACTTGCGCAAGCTACGACCTTTACGGTTTTGGTTGTAGTCCTGCATCACTTTTTCGAAATATTCTTTGCTTTCCATTTTATATGAATTTTTAAACGGCTGCAAAGATAATATTTTTCATTCAACCCACCTTACGCTGTCTTGGTGGTTTACCCACTGCTTTCTAATATTCTTAAAGCATACAAGTCAAATTGATAATAGTAACCACGAATGGTATCTATAGCTGTTCTATCTTTTGCCATAATAAATTCAATACTTATTTTTCAATATTCAATGTATTTTACATTATGCATCAACCTCTCAAACTCTTTCGATCAAGGGTATCATCCAAAAGTTGTATGAATTTATCTGGGGTGATTTTTTTATCCAAACCTATTTTAAAGGCTGCCTGTTGTGAGTAATTAACATCATAATGGTAACGAGGATGTTGCTTTGGAACCCCCTTTTTGGCAGCTTCTTTAAAACCATCTATGTCATCATCATATCTTATATAGCCCAATTCATAAGTCATCAAATATCTAAGAATATGCCAAAAATCTTTAGAAAATTCTTCCTCCCTTTCAAATATGGGCGAAAAGAAATCAAAGCTGCTATTTTGATTAAAGTCTTCAGATTCTATAACCGTACACAGATTTGATATCATTGCAGGACTTATATCTATACCATCCAAATCAAAATGAATTTTTTGATTACATTCTGTATGAAAAGGAAAGGCTATAGAATACATTTTCTTCTCCTTACAAAAGAATAATCTATTCATGTCATTTACAGCTAACACCATGATATTATCAGCATGGTCTACCGTTTCATTTTGCATCATATATCGACAAGATTCAAGAACAACCAATAGCAAACTTCTCCGATCCTTAATCAGTTTTTTAGGAAAGGCGATTTCATATAAGTTACCTATCACTTCATACAATAACTTTTTCATGAATAAAAAGACAAATTTGTTTTTACAAATTTTCTAATCATATCTTTATCAAACTTATCAATTGGTGTTGTATCTAACGCCTTTGTTATTTGCTCTTGTTTCCGAATATCTGTTATTTTAAATTCTGCAAAAACATCATCTAAGATTTCTTGATAAGATTCGGCTTGGTCTGCCTGTAACTCCAATATCTGACGATTTATATTATGCTGCTGTTCTTCTGTAGGGATATGAGTTCTCACACAATTGTTCTCATTGATATACTGTATACCTGCATTAAACACATCAAGCAAATCATTAGATGTTACAAGTAGGTATGATTTGATAAAAGACCTTGTCAGCATCGTATATAGAGAGTTACGATATTTATGTTGACCTAAGATCTTCTTTGTTATACATATCACGAAAGGAAATTCTAATCCTTTCACGTTATTTGCATTCGTTATATAAACAGAATCTTCGGTAGCAGATTTTGTTTCATACCCACGCTTTACCAAATAACCAAATTCCTTATTTATGGCATTGCTCAATTCATCCATATAATTATAGATGTCTTTGGAATCATCCACATATATGATCGCAATATCACCAGGAACGACATCAGGATTTTCATCCTGTATCTCATGAATTATCTTCTTCACTCTTCCTATTGTGGAATCATTGATAATTACCAAGCTCTCATCTGCCTGAATACCATTAAAGCGATTTATTGGCAATCTCGAAAGCCTCAAATATCCCTTTTCTGCATAATTAGTTTTATATCCCAAGTTTTCCCATCCTTGCTTATCAAACCAATTAAGTTTATTCTCTTCAAAAAGACCAAGTCCTACAGCATGAGCAAACATCAATGTTCGAGGATCTGTTCGGTAGCATCTATTCAAGACGATATCAACACCCCACTTCTTCTTTTTAACAGAATCAAAGATGTCTTGAAAGACATCGCCTGCCATATAAACTTTATGCCTAACCACTTTTTTACATACCTCAAAGAATACTTCTGGAAAATCTTGACTTTCATCCACCAAAATATAATCAAAACATGGCTTAAAGTTTTTGTTAGGAATTGCATTAAGCGCATCTAAAACTTTTGAATAAATAAACTGATAATCAATGCCTGGCGAATATCTGTAAAAAGGTATATCATAAGTATTACATAAATATGAATATAAGCCTGAATCAGGATTGCTTTTAGAGCCCCAAGCCCTTGCCATCCATAACCTATCTCCCCATTTTATTTGTTTGCGGACACTCATAAAATCGAAGAAACGGGGGATTCTTTGGCGTAATTTATCCGCCAACGCTATATTATGACAAGTAAAAAATATCTTGGATTCTGCTTCATTAACATACAAATCCTTTAACTTATGGAGAAGTAGCTCCGTCTTTCCTGTTCCAGACAATCCTTGGACGGAAATCATTTTCTTTATGGCATAATTTCTAAAAATGAATCTCGTTTGTTCACCATCAAAGAGGATAATATTCTTTTTTACTTTTTCCAATAGGGTTGTTGGTTGCACAGCACCTATTTTTTCAATATCATTAATACTACCTGTCAACAAAGAAATTAACAAATCAGCCTTTCTTGCCTCATCACCATGTAATTTTGTCTTAGCAAATAAATCCTCCAAGTCAAAATTAGCATCATTATATTGCACCTTTTCCACTATTTCATCTTTCCATTTTCGAGCACGACCTATAAAATCCAGATACTTATACTTATCTGACATTGAATTTAGGTCTTGGATTACATCTTCAACATAATCCAAAAAAGATTCTTCCTCATCGGAAAGATTAATGAACAACAACTTATGAGATGGAACTAACACTATGAGTGCCCTGTCTTCATATTGATATTCATATTTTTCTCCTAAAGGAGCTGTTATTATGTACATTTGAAAATCAGCATGAGTGTTGGCATATTTTTCAAAAATCCCAATCACAGGCTTATTCAATGCATTTTCCTTTATCTGCTTATAAAACAAATCGTTTCTCATAATAGCAATAAATATTTAGTATTCATTATCTATTTTACACTCAAATAAAATATGACAAAGCATATCACCACGGCTCAACCTACCACATTATATATTCCAAAGGTAAACTACCAATACAGCGTGCCCAATATTTATCAGTGGGTTAGCTGTACCAATAGTAAGCGGTCACTTTAGGTATGTTAAGCCATAAAATGAATGCTTTTTTATTATCTTTTAAGAAAAAATCATTTGATGTTATGCCCAAGCAGTATCAGTAGCCTGCTGCCATCTATGAGCGAGTAAATCTATCAATTTGTCCTTTGCCGTTTTCTTGATCCTGCGGAACACATCACAAACTCACAGGCTTGGCACTTGGCTTACAATAAGAATTGTTACGCAAACAATGAAGCATCTTGGTATAGTTTACATTTTGTTCTTTACAGAATCCATGAAGGTTCTTGCTCTTGTACTCGGCTCGAAACTAACGAACCATTGAGGCATAGTACTTTCCTTCTTCGTTTATATTCATTTTGTCCTAAATTTAAATTCGGGGCAAAGGTATATATTTTTATTAACGTACGCAAGATGGCCCTAAGTGACTGCTTACCGTCTGCGGCAGTATGTAAGGATTCCTTACATACTGATATTTCGTCTAACATCTTTCTCCTTAAAGATGTTACGAATATGCATAGTTATATTGTTACGAGTTGTACGAAACAACTCAGTCATCTGTGCTTGAGTAAGCCAAACCGTATCTTGATCCAGTTTCACCTCCAACCTAATGCTTTCATCTGGTTGGTAAAGTACTATCTGTGAATCATCAGCCATAGGCTGTATATTATTGTCGTTTGCCATAATCATACATTTTAGCGACAAAAGTACGATTTTTTCGAATCCCTCCGTCTCCCTTTAGCCAAAGGGAGCTCCACATCCTAACCAAGCCACAATAGGCTTTACGACCCTTTCGGTTCCCCTCACAGGGGACAGAAACCCTTCTCAGAAAGGAAGGATGTAACCGCCCTCCGGTGCTCAGAACCGCTACGCTATAAGGTTGGCGGACCATCAAAGCCCTCGCCATGGTTGTGCAGGATGGGACCGCCTTGCTAATGTTCGGGTTTCAACATAAACATATTAACAGTATTGTTGAATTCTGACACGTAATCTACAAAATGCGGATTATCTTTTCTTAGAATCATTGCTGCGTAATTATCTACTCCTTCTAAGTCTTGGATATTAGCAACCATAATGACATATTGTTCTTTGTCATTAGCATAAGCAAACCAAGAATCAAACAGGCGATTTCGCATAGCTTGCTTTCTATCGCCCGTTTCACATATATAAAGGAGAGCAAACTCGTTTGTCTCAAAGAAATTGTCTATGATAGCAATTACGGTATCTCGTACCTTCATATCACGAGGTGAACGTTGCTTGTTCACATTCGTGATATTAAACATGTATGTCTCGCCATGCTCCAGCAAGTCATCAAGATCAAAGCTAATAGCAATCTCAACGCTATAATCTGTTACGAAACGGTAAGTATTTGGATTTACCATCATAACATCATACGGTGAAGAGGCATTGATTGTTTTCAAAGACAACTGTTTCATGTCACCAAACATTTACAAACTTTGGCTCTTCTCCTGTACGAGCTAAATAATCCTGACGGAGCATCTGCTCTAACTCTGCCATACGCTTTCTTTTTCTTTCCTTTGATGCCATGAATCTTTTCATCGCAGCATCACGCTTCTCCCAAAATTCTTTATTCAATATTTCCATAAAACCTCCTATTTTTTTTAATTCAGTGCAAAGATAAGGGTTATCCGTGAAACTTCAAGAATGTATACCAACGGTTCCATTTTTATGCAACAAGAGCATTCTACAACTCAATCTTCTTCAACGACTTCGAGTAAATTTCTACTTATCGTAAGCGTTGCACCACTGATATACTTGATTTCGCTGCCGATGACAGCTTTCTTGCCATTATAGCTCTGTACGTATGCTTCCACACCTTTCATACTACCTGCTACCACTCGCACTTTGATTCCTTTCTTCAAAGGAACAGGGGCAGCAGTGACAGGCTCTTCATCATTCTCTACAAAATATCGATAGTTGGCAACAACCTGGTCGGGAATTTGATATATTTTCCTTTGACCTGGCATCGTCAGCATCTTATACACATCCGAACGGAAGCGGATTTTGTCAAGTTGTCTCGGAGAAACATTGCAAAAGATGAAAGTGGAAAGAAATAGCTTTTCTTTCACTTTTCGCTTATTGGAACGTTTGTCTATATAAACTACTTTTACCTTGGGAATCCAGTAATCAAACCAAACATGATTGTGATTAAGATTGATTCGTATAGAATCAGCTATTCTCGTTTCACAATTCACTCTCACTACAGCCACATACCATCCTGCATCAGCAGGTTTTTCAAGCCCTTCATTAGGTTTTTCCGGAACCTTTTTCTTAGCGTTTTGTTCACTTTTTGCCACGGCTTCGCCGTCGTCCCCTGCAATAGTGGACGTTACCTGTGAGTGTATATTTGTCTCTTTCATCATGCGAATCAAATTCGTTTTTTGATGTCGTTCATCTGAATCTCTACATAAGAGACACAGAAACTCTTTGCAAATATAAGATAATTGTTGGAAACTAGCAAATTATGCGTGTTAAAAAATTAATATCATTCTACGAAATTCTACATTATTTCAGCATTCTTTTCGTACACTATCTTCTAAGTCGTTGATTGAAAGAATGTTTTCCGTTTTTCTGTATCTCTCATGTAAAGATTTGGGAAAAATCTGTGAGCATCTGTGAAATTTGTGGGAAAAACAAAAAAGCCTCAGAAATCTTTCGAAATCTGAGGCTCTTGATAAAAGGAGGCGGCTACCTACTCTCCCGCATTGCATTGCAGTACCATCGGCGCAAGTGAGCTTAACTTCT
>ENA-OWOF01000241-OWOF01000241.1-gut-metagenome-genome-assembly--contig:-NODE-241-length-22432-cov-27.727220_pt1 | contig 22432 bp, 18 predicted proteins | sample MGYA00248255_ERZ651790 | MGnify/ENA primary metagenome ERZ651790 (study PRJEB26908, sample SAMEA4031711) | gut metagenome | biome: gut; feature: normal infant; material: stool | place: China | collected...
GGCGGCGAAATTGATGTGTCCCGTTATTCGCTCGACCAAGTGCAGACATTGCGACTCACCATTGGTGACAACGACGATATTTTCATTTCGGCTCGGCAAGCCTCGGTGGCAGCTTTGCTTGCCATCGAGACTATGAGCGAGATTCCCATCGACAAACAGCCTCACCTCTCTACTCAGTTGCAGGTGGGGTCCTTCGGATATGTCTCGCCTTATCTGCGCTATGTGCAGAGGTTGTCAGATAGGTTCACCCTCCAGGCGATGGGTGAGTACACCTATGCCGAAAACGACTATCCCTTCCTCTTGCGCAACGGTAAATATACCACCCATGAGCGACGCACCAACAGCCGGATGAACTCAGGGCATGGCGAACTGAATATGCACTGGATGATGGGCAGGCGAGCCGATGGCTTGAGCCGGAGCCAATTGTGGGCAAAGATCTACTATTATGACAACGACCGGCAGTTGCCAGGCATCGTGAGATATTACACCAATGTAACTGCTGAACAGTTGCACGACCGCAACGCCTTTGTCCAGGCGAGATGGCAAGCCAGAAGTCTCGACGACTGCTGGATGCTGAAGGTGCAAGCCAAGATGAACTGGGCGAGCTCTGCCTATCAGGACACGCTCGTGGCAAATCGGCGCAATGATGCCACCTACTGGCAGAGGGAATATTATACTTCGGCAGCACTGATGTGGATGCCGGATGATGGCTGGGCGCTGGATTATTCTGCCGACTGGATGATGAACTCGCTCAACAGCACCCTTGCCACCGATTTGCGCCCTCACCGACATGGCATTCTGCAGTCGCTCTCCGTCCGATATGCGAAGGGAAGATGGGTAGCTCTTGCCAGAATGCTGGCTTCGGTTTACCTCAACAGCGTGGGGCGCAAGATAGAGACTCAGCCAGGCAGCGCCAATCCTACCAAGGCAGGACAGGCTGCCAAGGATGCACGCCGGCTTTCGCCATCGCTTTCGCTTTCCTATCGGCTCTTTGGAAATGGTACTGCCAGCGATGAGCTTTATCTCAGGGCTTCGTACAAGGACATCTTCCGGGTTCCTACTTTCAACGAGAACTATTTCTTCCATTATGGAAGTTCTGATCTGAAGCCTGAGAAAACCCGACAGTTGAATATCGGGCTTACGTGGAAAAAAACTTCTTCAGGAGATGGGGGGAACGGCGAATTCCTACGTTATAAGGGATGGAATGTTCAAGCAACGCTGGACGGCTATTGCAATCGGGTGACCGACAAGATTGTGGGCGTTCCTTACAATATGTTCGTTTGGCGTACTGTGAACATGGTACGTGTTGATGTCGTTGGCGCGGATGCCTCTTTGCGTAGTACCTGGCAGATGGCTCCGGGGCAGCAACTCTCGCTGCAAGGGTCGTATAGCTACCAGCACGTGGTGAATCATACCGATCGCTCGTCCAAATATTATGGCAATCAAGTAGCCTATATCCCTCTGCACTCGGGCAGTATTGCCTTGGGGTGGGAGAATCCTTGGGTGAATGTCTCGCTCCATGGACAGGGAATGAGCAAGCGATGGGCCAACAATGAACATTATGAAGGCACCGAAGTGGAGGGTTACTGGGACATGGGACTGACGCTCTATCGTCAGCTCGACGACCTACACCTCTTTGGCAAATCCCTGCGAGGCGTGAAGGTAAGGATGGATGTGAAGAACCTGCTGGCGAAGCAGTATGAACTCGTAGGGCATTATCCGATGCCTCGCCGCAGCTGGATGTTCAGCATCGGGTATAACTTCTAGATAGTAACAAATTAGATTCAAATATAAACAGAAAAAAGAAAAATGAAAAAGTATTTATTAGGTTTGGCGGTGCTCTTGATGGGCACTGCAGTGATGACATCATGCGATCCTGCCGAAGACTATCCTGAGACTTATCTCCAGGTGTATAGTACGGGCGCTTACGTTGTGAATTCTGGTAACATGTATAGCAAGATCGAGAGCTCTCTCACAGCCATCGACTATGCTTCAAGCACAGCTACACAGAATGTATTCAAGACTGCTAACGGTCGTTCGCTCGGTAATACTGCCAATGATGGCATCGTATATGGCAACAAGATTTATCTCGCCGTAGATCAGAGCAACACCATCGAGGTAATCGACAAGAAAACCAAGCAGAGTATCAAGCAAATCAAGACCACAGAGTTGCTGGGCAATGCCGAGGGCGCCGAGCCTCGCCATATTATCGCTGATGGTGGCAAGGTTTATTTTACCACATACGGTGGATATGTGGCTGCCGTGGACACCACAAGCTTTGCTCTTCAAAAGAAGTGGCAGGTGGGCAGCTATCCTGAGAGCTTGGTCATCGGCAATGGCAATCTCTATGTAGCTAACAGCAACTACGGTTATGGTGGTGGCAACATCTCTTGCATCAATCTTTCCAACGACAATGTTGAGACTAAGAATATCGAGGGCGTGAACAATCCTACCAGCATCTATTATGCATCTAATGTTTTGTATGTTCTCGACAACCCAGTATATGGACCTGCTCCTGACTATGCGACCACTGGCGAGAATGCCCTACGTGCAGTGAGTTTCGCCGAGGGCAAGTCGCAGAAGGTGGCAGATGGCAACTATGCTGTATGCGTAACCCCTGGTACTACAACACGTACGCCGCAGTTGGTTCGTTCTTATTTCTTTGTGCTCAATGCACCTTATGGCGGCACTCCTAGCGTGAGCGTGCTTGCAGCAGGAAGTACACAACCACAGGCGCTGACGCTCTCTGAGATGCCTGTGAGCCCATGCGGAATCTTTGCCGACCCATTGAACGGTCATATCTTCGTGCTCTCTTATAAAATGGGCGATAAAGGTACTCCCGACTATAATGGCAATGGCTACGTAGTGGAGTATGACAGAGCTGGTCAGAAGCAGCATGAGTATGAGACTGGCGTAGGTTCTTGCGCTATGTTCTTTGACTCTGCCTACAAGACTGCATACGCAGAATAAGATGTCGCGAGACAGATGATTATATAACTCATCCAATCCATGGGGAAGTGTCGTTTCGGCGCTTCCCTTTTTTATGTGTGTCGGGCATGCTGTTTTATATATATATTTTTTTGCGCCAAAGAATTGCCATATTGCCATATAGATAGGTTATCTCTTTGATTACGAATGTGTTATGTGTATGGCAATTCTCTGTTCTTCGGTTTTATCTGCCATATATTGCCATAAAAAACAGCGAAATATAGGTGTTTTAGAGGGATTTTGGGGTGAAAACTAAGAGAGCATTGAGCAAAAATCCTTTTTTTCGGTTCAATGCTTGGCTTTTTCATTTGTTTTTTTGCAATTTAACTGACGACATAGAAGAAATTACGTCCCGACGTAGCATCTGATACGTCCCGACGTAATAATCATTATGTCGCGACGTACAGCCAGATACGTCGCGACGCAGTTTCCTGAACGTCCTGATTGCATCTGGTAAAGCTTTTGAAAACGGCTGCATAGAAACAAAAAAGGTGTGTCTTAAGGCAAAGACACACCTTTTCTTTTGTTTTTTATTGTTTCAGAACCGAGTTCTTCTTTATCTTTTACGAATCCTTATTCCTCCATCAACTTGCGGTAGCGACCCTTCTTGATTTCTGTATCGCCAAGACGGCGCGCCTTGTTGATTTCATATTCTGAATAGCTGCCCTCGAAGAAGAAGACCTCACCATTGCCCTCGAAGGCAAGAATGTGGGTACAGATTCGGTCGAGGAACCAGCGGTCGTGGCTGATTACCACCGCACAACCGGCAAATGCCTCCAAACCTTCCTCCAAGGCACGCAGCGTGTTCACGTCGATATCGTTGGTTGGCTCATCGAGGAGCAAAACATTGCCCTCCTGCTTCAATGCCAAGGCCAACTGCAGACGGTTGCGCTCACCACCCGAGAGAACACTGCAGAGCTTGCTCTGGTCGGTGCCTGAGAAGTTGAAGCGGCTGATGTAAGCACGCGCATTCACATCTCTGCCACCCAGACGCAAGGTTTCGTTGCCCTGGGAAATCACCTCGTAAACAGTCTTCTGTGGGTCGATGTCCTTGTGCTGCTGGTCAACATAAGCCAGCTTCACGGTCTCACCCACCTCGAATGTACCGCCATCTGCCTGATCCAAGCCCATAATGAGGCGGAAGAGGGTAGTCTTGCCGGCTCCGTTAGGACCAATCACACCTACGATGCCGTTAGGAGGAAGCATGAAGTTGAGGTCGTTGAAGAGAACCTTTTCGCCGAACGCCTTCTTTACATGCTGAGCCTCAATCACCTTGTTACCCAGACGAGGACCGTTAGGGATGAAGATTTCCAGCTTCTCCTCGCGCTCCTTCTGCTCCTGGTTGAGCATCTGCTCGTAAGAGTTCAGACGAGCCTTACCCTTAGCCTGACGGGCCTTAGGCGCCATGCGAACCCATTCCAACTCGCGCTCCAATGTCTTGCGGCGCTTAGAGGCAGTCTTCTCCTCCTGAATCATTCGCTTGGTCTTCTGGTCGAGCCATGAAGAATAGTTGCCCTTCCATGGAATACCCTCGCCACGGTCCAACTCCAGAATCCACTCGCTCACGTCGTCGAGGAAGTAGCGGTCGTGGGTTACGGCGATGACGGTACCCTCATACTGCTGCAGGTGTTGCTCCAGCCAGTCGATGCTCTCAGCATCCAGGTGGTTGGTAGGCTCATCGAGCAGGAGCACGTCCGGCTTCTGCAGGAGCAGGCGGCAGAGAGCCACACGGCGGCGCTCACCACCCGAGAGATTGGTAACAGGCCAATCACCAGGAGGACAATGCAGGGCAGCCATCGCACGCTCCAGCTTGGAGTCGATATTCCAGGCATCGGTAGCATCAATGATATCCTGCACCTCAGCCTGACGCTGCATCAGCTTGTCCATCTTATCAGGGTCTCCGTAATATTCTTCGAGACCGAACTTGTTGTTGATGTCCTCGTATTCTGCGAGTGCATCATAGATTTTCTGCACACCCTCCATCACGTTTTCCTTCACGGTCTTGTTCTCGTCGAGCGGAGGATCCTGAGGCAAGTAGCCCACAGAGTAGCCTGGGCTCCAAACCACCTCACCCTGGGTAGGTTGCTCAAGTCCTGCGATGATTTTCATCAACGTAGATTTACCGGCACCGTTCAAACCGATGATACCGATTTTTGCTCCGTAGAAGAACGATAGGTAGATGTTCTTCAGAATCTGTTTCTGGTTTTGTGGGATAATCTTAGATACGCCCACCATTGAGAAGATAATCTTCTTGTCGTCAACTGTTGCCATATATATTATTAAATAATGTGTATTTGTGAATTTATAGAATTTCTATTTGTCTCCATATTCATCGAAACTTTTGGTCTTGGGGTCGCCAAGAATGTCGATGACTTCCTGTTTGGTCATACCACGTGTCTTGAAACTTGTCAACCCATTCTAATGTAGTCTGAATACAATGGGAACGGTATAGTGTACGCGTGTAGCCTCGCCCCTTATTTTGCCGGGTGTCCATTTCCCCAATGTGCTCACAACACGGATGCCTTCCTGTTCGAAGAGAGTGCGAATTTGTGAGCGGACTTGGGTTTGCTCAGCTCCTGACAGCTTGTTGAAATCTTTGCCGTTAGGGTTGTCTAACACCTGATAACTTTGTATTCCGACATCAGAGACGTTTCCATCTTTCTCGACGATAAATTCCACTTTTACTTTGGCTGCGGCTTTATACTTTTGGCACAACTTTGGAAACTTGGTATTGACGGATAGTTGCTTCATCAAGACCGCCTCTCCACCAGGGTAGTGGGGCATCTCTATAAAGGCTGTTAGCTTACCTAAATTGTTGAGCGAGTCCAGTTTCTGCATCATTTCCTCGGCCTTGACGGTAGAGAAGTATACTTTTCCCTCAGGGTCGATGAGATAGGAGGTTGGAATCCATGAGATGTGGTAATCCTTGGAAATCTGAGTTTCCTTCCATTTCTTTCCCTCGCAGTATTGCATCCACTGGTCGTAGTGGTTGCTGCTGAGATATTTGTTCATCTTTTCCTTGTCGGTATCGAATGAAATCCCGACGAGCTGTATCTTCGTGAGATATTTTTTTGATATTTCTTTTACCTTTGGCATGTCCTTGCGACAGTCTGGACACCATGAAGCCCAGAAGTCGAGTACGGTCCATACGCCTGGTACCACCTTGCCGTCTGCATCGGTCTTGGTCTTCCAATCGGACAGACGGAATATTTTCTTGCCTGTCTTGTCATTGGTGATTTGGAAGTCAGGTGCTTCAGTGCCAACTGGTAGCAACTCTGTGGTTGTTTGTGCTCTGCCGACAACAGCTGTTGCCAAGAGCAAAAATAATGTTATCTTCATATCTTTTGTCGTTTAAAAAAGGTGAATCATGTATATTGATACGAATATCATTTGTGGCAAAGATACGCTTTTTTTCTTAAATAACCAAAGAAAAATGATGTTTTCGTAATAAAAAAGATAGTTTTATTTTGTATAGTCTTCGAATTATATTATCTTTGCAAGCAAACTATAAAAGAAAGGAATAATATGGATGCAACTTATATTGACCTGACCATTCGCCTGTCTCTCGCCCTGCTTTTGGGAGGTGCGATAGGAATAGAGCGAGAATATCGTGCCAAGGAGGCTGGTTTCCGTACTCACTTCCTCGTGGCATTGGGAAGTGCGCTTTTCTGTGTTGTTTCCCAGTATGGATTCGGATTTGACTTAAAGGATTCTTCCCGTGTAGCTGCGCAGGTGGTTTCGGGTATTGGATTCCTGGGCGCAGGAACGATTATCTTTCAAAAGAACGTGGTGAGAGGATTGACTACTGCTGCAGGCTTGTGGGTGACGGCAGCCATCGGTCTGGCGTGCGGTACGGGAATGTATGTGGCTGCAGCTATTACCACGGCGATGGTGCTGCTGGGACTGGAAGTATTGAACTACTGGATTCCGCAGTTGGGAACCTCTACCATCGAACTGAATTTCTCTGCTCCATCAAGGGACAGCGTGAAGGAATTCATCAGTAAAATCAAACAGAAAGGCATGGAAGTTCATTCTTACGAACTAAAAGAACGGAGATTTTCTAAGGAAGAATTTGTGGAGGCGAGCATTGAAATAAAAGCCAAACGGGGGTTCCATACGCTGGAGATTCTGGATTATATGAATGATTTCTCGGACGTCACGATTTCGACGATTAAATAGAAAGAAAAGATAAAAAGGAGTTAAGATCATCATCTTAACTCCTTTTTATCTTTATATGCTTAGAAAATCCTAGCCAGATAGTCGTAATGTTCGCCTTCTGCCACGAGTTCGCCATGCAGACCGCAGGTTTCGGCGATGGATTTGAGCAATGGGAAATCTACGTAGAGCCAGTCGAAACAGTCTCCCTTAATGTCTTTGTAAATCATCTGATAATCCACTTCACCATAGTAGGCACCATTCAGATTGATGTCGAAACTTCCGTCTTCATTCTCGTAGATGTATTTCAGGTCGGAGGAATCGATAAGAATCTGTCCGCCCTTGTTGAGCAAAGCCTTGAGACGGTTGAAGAGGGCAGGGAGATGTTCTATCTTTCCGGCGATACCCGTTCCGTTCATCAGAAGGAGGATGGTGTCGAACCCTGTTTCCAGATGTTCATCGAAAAGATTGATGCATTCCGCATCCTTTACTCCTCTCAGTTCCATCGCTTCGCAGCTCAGAAGAGAAATATCAATGGCTTTTACCTCCAAGCCCTTCTCCTGCAAGGCGAGCGTATGGCAGCCGCTGCCGGCTCCGATATCCAGTACACGCCCTTTTGTGAGTTGCAAGGCCTTCTGCTCCAGCATCGGCATCTCCTCAACTTTTCTGAAGAGATGTTTCACCGGCATTTCGTCCTCTTCGAACATAGAAGAGAGCACACGTAATCTTCCTGCTCTTCCCGATTTCTGATAATCAAGGATAGCGGCACCCATCGGGTCTTTGTCTTTTGATAATATCTTTGTATTCATTTATTTTGCAATTTTTGAGTGCAAAATTAATGTTTTTTCATTGAATATGCAAGTTTTGAGGAGATATTCTGCTGCTTCTTAATATTTCTCCTACCTTTTGCTTTTCGCTTTCAAAACTGAATTGCTGATAGATGATAATGGCATTCTGCAAATCTATGATATGAGGAGCCATCAGTTTGAGGGCTTTCATCTTGCTGTCACCAAAAGTGAATATATTCATCATGCTGACGGCTTGGGCACAAGAATAGTAACAGCCGAGACTTGCCACTTCTATCAGGTCGAACTTGTTGTCATCAAAGCTTGCCTTCTTCACCTTATTATATAGTTTGGTGAAGGAAGCATCATCGAGATAATAGCCGTAATCCATTCTGCCATCAGGATCACATCTTCCATCGTAGAGGGGTGGAGTTGGGTGTGGCTGCTGTACATTCGATGTTTGGCTGTTTAGTTCTATGATTTTTGTATCGTACTGCACAACCTTTCCGTTTCTGTCGAAGAAGACCGTGATGTACTTGGAATCTCCAGACAGATAATTATATTTGTCATATTCCCATTTGTCCCCATACATGTCGAAACTGGTGAGCTTAGGTTTTCCAAGAATGGCTATTACTTCCTGCTTGGTCATTCCCCGCTCCACGTTTCTTTTTCCTTTAGCCGAAGCCGAGAGGCATACGGCAAACATCAATATGGTTGTGGCGATAAGCGCCATTACTTCATTTCTTTTCATAAGCAAAACTGTTTTTATAAGTTATTATATTGTTTTATGGTTGCAAAAGTACAGCTTTCTTTTGAAATAAAAAGAGAAGGATTCCCTAAAGTATAAAGGGGAAATCCCTATTCCCGATTTGCAGAGCCTAGTGGCAACATTCTTTGGTTGTACGACAATACACCCTTTAGTTGTATAGCTATATATCCATTGGTCGTATGACTGTTCTATACTTCGAAAAAATGGTCTTAGTCCCACCAAGATTGTGCATAGTAGGCAAGTAACTTATGGTATAAGTACCATGCTTTCAACTGGTATAGTTCATGAGGATGCTCTATATACCAATCTTTAGCTTTTTGGTTATGTGATAATTTCAGATAGCGGTCAAGGTTTCTCATATTTACCTTTACCAAGCAATGGTACTTCACATTGTCGTCTTTCATTTTATAGAACTTTCCATCATCTATTGGCACAAACTCCATCTCTCCTTCATAGTCGAAAAGATCAACATTATTGTCAAGCATAATATCATGGAGTTTGACCGCCATTTTTATCCAACGTACTATTGGCTCGTAAGTTTCTGCTGTAGCGAAATATCCATGTTTATAATGTGCTATTAACTCTTCCATGTATGTTTTCTGCAAATCATAAAAATATTCATAAGAGAATGGATATGTATGGAAGGCTGCTTGTTTTACGAGCTTCCAACGTCTTTTGTTACAGCATATTCTGAACCAGCAACATACAGAGCGGTATTTGTCTGTTACATGGCAATACCACCAGATATCTATGTCTTCCCATAGTTTGGCAAGTCCTTTCTTCTCCTCCCTATCAATTAATTTTAAACTCATATCTTTGTCCTCCAATTAAAACGCCACAAAGATACTAATTATATCTGAAAATGAGAGAGATAAAGCGAAAAAATCCATCTTTTGTTTGTAAGTTTGTGATTTTTTGATTAACTTTACCGCCGAATAGGCAAAGAGGATGACAAATGACGTCTCCTTACCTATAATATAATTAAGAAAATGAGAACAGCGAAGGAATTATTTGCAGAGCTAAATAGCTTTGATGAAAATAGAAGAATAGAGGCCAAGTCGGCATCGGCTGTTGGCAAGAGCATGATGGAAACGGTTTGTGCTTTTGCCAACGAGCCTGGTCTGTGCGGTGGCTATCTGCTTTTAGGTGCCAAGCGTACCGGAATAGCTGAAGATGGCAGACCTATTTATGAGCCTGAGAATATAGAGTATACAGACAAGATTCAATCTGATTTTGTCGCTATGTGCAATTCGATGTTCAATGTCCGTATTCGCCCGATTATTAATGTGGAGGAATATTTGGGTAAGACTGTTATTGTTGTCAAAATCGAAGAGTTGCCTGAAAGTCAGAAACCTGCGTGTTTTGCCAAGCGTGGTTTGCCTGAGGGGGCGTTTCGTCGTATTGGTCCTTCTGATGAAAAATGCTCAGAAGAGGATATGTATCTTTTCTATCAATCTGCTGATACCTATGATAGTTGTATTGTAGATGATGCAGATCTTGATGATATAGATGAGAATGCACTCAATTTCTATCGTAAACTTCGCAAGGAAGTGAATCCTGATGCGGAAGAACTGACGCTGAATGATGTAGATTTGTTGAGGGCATTAGGAGCTGTTAAGAAGAATAAGCAAGGTGGATATGATTTGACTTATACGGGGCTCTTGGTTTTTGGAAAACAAATGTCGCTTCGTCGTTTGGTTCCTTCTTTCAGAGTTGATTACATCAGAATTTCTGGCAATCAGTGGTTAGCTGATGGCGATAATCGTTTTGAGCAGACCATTGATATGCGCGGACCATTAATCCTTATGGTAAACAAGGCATGTAGTGCTGTGATGGATGACCTGCCAAAGGGCTTTGAACTGAAGAAGGACTCCATGCAGGCATCTACACCGGCGATTCTTCCCAATAAGGTGTTACGTGAGGCGATAGTCAATTCGTATATTCATCGTTCGAACCGTGTGAACCAGCCGATTCAGATTATCCGCTATTCCAATCGTATTGAGATTCACAATCCAGGCTATTCTTTGAAACCTCAGGATGATTGGGGAGAGCCAGGATCTATGCTTCGCAATCCAAGAATCAGCGAGATTTTCCATGATACGAATCTTGCAGAGACTAAGGGTACTGGTATTGGTGCGATGCGCAGATTGATGAAGGAGGCTGGCTTGATGCCGCCGACTTTTGAGTCGAACCATGAAGCGAATAAGTTTACGGCAAGACTTCTGCTCCATCATTTCCTCAGCAAGGAGAATATGGAGTGGTTGGCTCAATATGCCGAGTTTGGTTTGGTGAATGAGCAGAAGTTGGCTCTAGTCTTCGTGAGAGAAGTGGGTGCGATAGATAATGCTACTTATCGCCAGCTGGATTCTTCGATCACTCATGCCCGTGCACGCTTGGAGATTCATAAACTCTGTGATCTTGGATTCCTAGAGAAAAAAGGGCAAGGTCGTAACACTTATTATATAAGAACCTCCAAGGTGGTATCTTTAGGCGAAAGGTTACCACCTCAGGACGAAAGGTTACTACCTCAGCATGGTATATTAGGCGAAAGGTACCAAGGTGAGAACGAAAGGTACCAAGCTTTTGAAGAAAGGTACCAAGGTGAGGTTGGTACCTTTGAAGAAAGGTACCAAGGTGTAAATCGGGAAGAATTGTTGCTTCTGTTGCCTGATCATATAAAAAAGAGAATTGATGAGGTTGGGAAAAGGGTTCCTAAAGATGTTCTTAATAAGCTGGTGGTTGATATGTGTTCTATTGTTCCTTTAAGTATGAATGACCTTTCTGTATTGCTACATAGAAATTCAAAGTCATTCAAAAATAAGAATATTAAGGTTCTGTTGGAAAACAATCAGCTCTTCTATTGGATTCCGGAGATGATTAATCATCCACAGCAAAAGTATGTTGCTGACCCCTCGATGGCGAGAAGTAGCAATAAAAAAAGAAAACAATAGGATTAAGATATATGAATATTTTTAAAATTGTGCAGACATTTGCGTCTCTTACTCAGGAAAGTGTTTTGAATACGCTATCCCTTTCTCGTTCATTTCGACAATGTTATATTGAGAATACTGAGATGTTGCCAGTTTCCATAAATCCACTTGTTGATGCACATTTTAATCAGAGATTGAGAGAAACTGCGCATAGCAGAATATTATATTCTCTATTGACAGGAAGTAATGTCGTAAAAAAACATTTTATAAAGTTTTTTTTAGACAAAGATGTGTCAGCTAATGATATTACGATACCATATCCTGATAAAAATAGAATTGATTTAACTATTAAAGGGAAAAACTTCTTCTTGATAATAGAGAATAAAGTAAATGGAGCACAGGAACAAAAGAAACAGGTTGATAGATATGTTGATATAGCAAGCAAGATTTATCCTTCAAAGGAAATCTATGTACTATATCTGAACCAAGATGGATATACCTATCCGTCAGAGTATTCTTTATCATCTAAAGTTAAAATGAAGTTAGGTAAGAATTTTATCTGCAAAAATTATAAGGTTGATATTCTAAACTGGCTATATTCTGTCAATAGGATAATTCCTTTTGATACAGAACAGCAGCTAAAAAGTTCTATAGTCGTTTATATTGGCTATTTAGAAGAATATTTTGGAAACTCAAAAAGACAAATAATTATGAATAATAAACTTGATAAATTGATAGTGGAACAACTCAAATTAGATAATAAATCTACTTCTGAAAAGCTACAGGTTATTGAAGATGAATTGGAAAATGTTCAGAAACTCTGTGAACGTATAGAGTTCTTACAAGAACAGTATCAAGAGGAATATGATGAGGAAAATTTTAAAGAATGGTATAATAAATGTGTTGGCATTATTGACGATAAACTTATCCTTACATGTCAATCTTCTACGGAATTCGGTTTTGATTTTGATTATCGTAAATCTAAATTCCGATGTGAGGTTTCTGTTGACGGAGGTGGATACTATTGGGGGATTAAGTGTTTAAGTCAGAGAATCTGTAAAAACGTACAGGGAAAATTGAAAGATATCGTGCTTAATAGTAAGTATGGATTCCATAATAATGAGGAAAATGCACCGGAATGGGTTGTGTCAGATTATGCTTCTGAGAGTGATATTGTAGAGCGTTTTGTTACGTTAACGTCAATAATTATTCAGCAACCAGAAGTGATTCTCTGTCAATAAGATTATAGGTAACTACTCATGTCCATAGGGGGCTTCAATGGGGACTGAGTAATTACGAAGAAATCTGCTTATAAAGTATATTTATGAGGTGTACACTTCTTTTGCTCCGATTGAGGTAGATGCTTGTTGCATTTTTTTGCAGAAAGTTCCTTTTAATCTTGTGCTTTGCTGTACATAACTTGATATTTTTGCTAATTCAATAAAAATGAGAAAGATAGATATGTAGTATCCGATTCCCCCGAATTTCTTACCCTAATAATATCCGATTCCCCCAAAATTTTTGGGAGTATATCAGGTAAGTAAAGAAGAAAGTTTGTAATAAAAAAAGTCCGTGAGCATTCATTGCCCACGGACTTTTTAAATTATCTGATTCTTATAAATGTCTTATGCCTTGAAGCTCTCCAAGTCTTCTGCCTTGAAGTTCTGGATGTATGCTGAATGACCGAGAACTTCCTCCTCTGCCATGCGAACATAAACATTGGCACTCTTCTGGAACATCTCTGGTGCCTTGGTAGCATCATCGAGGATGAGGAGAGACATCACGATGTCGCCAGTCATGTTGTAGAGACGGCGAGCCAGGAAGTCGTGAACTGCCTGATCGTTTGCCTCCTTCACCTTGTTGATGGCTGCCTCGTAAAGTTCTACGAGCTTAGCTACACGCTCCTTCAATGGCTTCAAGTCATCTGATACCTCATTCTCCAACATCTCCTTGATGATGCTGAGATAAGTACCGTTGGTGATGTAGCGGATAGCTGCTACTACCTGAAGCTGAGTAGTTCCCTCATAGATAGAGAAGATGCGGGCATCACGGAACAGGCGCTGGCACTTGTATTCCATGATGAAACCAGAACCACCGTGGATGCTGATGGCATCGTATGCATTCTGGTTGGCATACTCTGAGTTCATACCCTTAGCCAATGGAGTGAATGCATCAGCCAAGCGGGTGTATTTCTTCATCTCCTGGCGCTCCTCTGGAGTGAGCTTAGTGTCGCGGGCGATGTCTTCCAAAGCCTTGTAGATATCTACGTAGCGGGCGCAGCAGTAGAGGAGTGAACGGCCTGCATCCAACTTAGCCTTCATTCTTGAAAGCATGTCATAAACGGCTGGGAAGTTGATGATCTTCTCACCAAACTGAGCACGCTCCTTGGCATAAGCCAAGCCCTCGTTGTAAGCCTCCTGCTCAACACCTACACTCTGAGCTGCAATACCCAGACGGGCACCATTCATCAGAGCCATCACGTACTTAATCAAACCGAGACGGGTGTTACCGCAAAGCTCAGCCTTGGCATTCTTGTAAACCAACTCGCAGGTAGGAGAACCGTGAATACCCAACTTGTGCTCGATGTGACGAACGGTTACGCCACCATCACGCTTGTCGTAGATGAACATGGAAAGACCACGACCGTCCTTGGTGCCTTCTTCAGAACGAGCCAGAACCAGGTGGATGTCTGAGTCACCATTGGTGATGAAACGCTTCACACCGTTCAGACGCCATGTGCCGTCCTCATCCTGAGTAGCCTTCAGCATCACGCGCTGCAAGTCAGAACCAGCATCAGGCTCTGTCAAGTCCATACTCATGGTCTCGCCAGCGCAGATGCGAGGGATGTACTTCTGGCGCTGCTCCTCAGAACCGAACTCATAGAGTGTATCGATACAGCTCTGGAGCGACCAGATGTTCTGGAAACCGGCATCGGCAGCAGCGATAATCTCTGAAGCCATAGAGAAGATGGCGTTAGGCAGGTTCAAGCCGCCATAACGGCGAGGCATAGACAAGCCCCAGAGGCCAGCCTTGCGGGTAGCATCGAGGTTCTCGAATGTCTTGCTGGCATAGATCATGCGACCGTTTTCCAAGTGTGGACCTTCGAGGTCAACATCCTCAGAGTTTGGTTCGATGATGTTAGCAGCTACATCGCCGGTAATATCCAGCAATCGCTTGTAGTTCTCGATGGCATCCTCGTAGTTTACTGGAGCATCTTCAAACTGGTCTTTTTCTACATAATTTCTTTCCTTCAAGTCCACAACACGCTTCATAAGCGGATGATTCAAGTGGAACTCTATCTCAGGATGGTCTGTATAATAATTAGCCATTTTGCTTTTCTTATTTAAATAATGTGTAATGCAGATTACTTGGAATTCTGCTTGTAGTACTTGATGAGCTTAGGAACCACATCCTCAACATTGCCGTTGATAACGTAGTCGGCAATCTTGTTGATTGGAGCATCAGGATCGTTGTTTACAGAGATGATGATGCCTGAATCCTGCATACCGGCGATGTGCTGAATCTGACCAGAGATTCCGCAGGCGATATATACCTTAGGATGAACGGTAACACCAGTCTGACCAATCTGACGGTCGTGATCTACCCAACCTGCATCTACTGCAGCACGGGAAGCACCTACCTCACCATGGAGGAGATGAGCCAATTCGAAGAGCTGGTCGAAGCCTTCCTTGCTTCCTACGCCATAACCGCCGGCTACGACGATGGCAGAACCCTTCAGGTTGTGCTTGGCAGCCTCTACGTGGTGGTCGAGTACCTTTACTACGAAGTCCTCAGCAGGAACATACTTGCTTACCTCAGGGTAAACTACTTCCTTCTTGCACTCACCCTCGTAGATGCTCTTCTGCATTACGCCAGAACGGACAGTAGCCATCTGTGGACGGTGGTCTGGGTTTACGATGGTAGCCACGATGTTACCACCGAAGGCAGGACGAATCTGATAGAGCAGACCCTCGTAGTGCTTGCCGCTCTTCTTGTCGTCGTAATCACCGATTTCAAGTTCTGTACAGTCGGCGGTAAGACCGCTGGTCAATGAAGAAGAAACACGAGGACCGAGGTCGCGACCGATAACGGTAGCACCCATCAATGCAATCTGAGGCTTCTCCTCCTTGAAGAGGTTGACGAGAATGTCTGTATGAGGAGCTGAAGTGTATGGGAACAATCCCTCAGCATCGAAAACAAATAATTTATCTACACCATAAGGGAGAATCTGATCCTCTACCTGCCCCTTGATGCCGGTACCAGCCACGATGGCATGGAGCTCCACGCCCTGCTGGTTAGCGAGCTTACGACCCTTGGTGAGCAATTCCTGAGATACTTCGGCAACGGTTGTGCCTTCTACCTCGCAATATACAAATACGTTGTTCATTGTCTTTTCAAAATTATCCGATAATACTTTCGTTCAACAATTCCTTCATCAGTCCGTCGATGTCTTCATCGCTGCTGGTCAAGGTCTTGCTTTCCTTAGCCTGGAACACGATGTTCTTCACGGCCTTCACCTTGGTAGGTGAACCGCTCAGGCCGCACTGTGCAGGGTCGCCATCTACATCGGCAACGCTCCACTGGTTCAGAGTGAGGTATGGGCGCTCTTCATAGAGGTTGGCCCAAGGCTCATCACCCTTGCGCTCCATAGGGCAGGTAGCGTATTTATATTTCATTACGAGCTTCACGTTGCATGGGCGACATGGAGCAGCACTTCCGTTTACGGTGATAACCAATGGCAATGGAGCCTCAACAGTCTCCACACCACCATCAATGAGGCGGCGGATTGTAGCCTTGCCGTCTTCTACCTTGAGGATTTCCTCTGCGTAGGTTACCTGGTTCAATCCCAACTTCTGAGCCACCTGCGGACCTACCTGGGCTGTATCACCATCGATAGCCTGGCGACCACCGATCACGATGTCAACGTCACCAATCTTCTGGATTCCGGTAGCAAGGGCATAGGAAGTAGCCAATGTATCAGCACCGGCAAAGAGACGGTCGGTAAGCAACCAACCCGTATCAGCACCACGATAAAGACCCTGGCGGATGATTTCTCCAGCACGTGGAGGACCCATGGTCAAAATACCAACTGTAGAACCTGGATTCTGCTCTTTCAATCGGAGAGCCTGCTCCAATGCGTTCAAATCTTCAGGATTGAAGATTGCAGGAAGGGCAGCGCGATTTACTGTGCCTTCGGCGGTCATCGCATCCTTACCCACATTTCTTGTGTCAGGTACTTGCTTGGCAAGTACTACGATTTTTAAACTCATATTTTTAAAAATGGTTATTGTTATAATTTCCTAAGTTTGTTAGTGCTCAGTACTCAAGTTGTACGTCGTCTAGTGCGATTGTCAGACTTGCTATCGTCCAATAAGTTACTGTCCAATGTTCAATTTGGGACAAAACACGGGGCAAAAGTAACACTTTTTTATGGCTTACGCAAATATTTTATTAAAAAAATGCCCATTTAGTCTTGCTTTGTGCGCAAAACGCAAGAAATGTGCAAGTTTTTTAGAACGTCCGTACTTAACTTTGCTGGCTTATTCAAAGCTCTTGAGTCGAGCGATATATTTGCCCAGAATGTCGAATTCGATATTCACTACCGTTCCCACTTCGATGTCGCAGAAGTTGGTATTCTCTCTGGTATAAGGAATAATAGCAACGGTAAATGTGTTGTCTGTAGGATCACAGACGGTGAGCGAAACACCGTTAACGGTAACGCTGCCCTTGTCCACCGTGAAATAGCCTTTTCTTGCCATTTCCTTATTGAGCTCATATTCGAAAGTAAAATAAGTAGAGCCATCAGCGTCTTTCATTGCGATACATTTGGCAGTCTCGTCCACGTGTCCCTGTACGATATGACCATCCAGACGGCCGTTCATCACCATAGAACGTTCCACGTTTACCTTGTCGCCCACCTTGAGCAGACCGAGGTTGCTGCATTCCAAGGTTTCTTTCATGGCAGTAACGGTATAAGTACCGTCCTTGATTTCCACCACAGTGAGGCAGACGCCGTTATGCGCCACGCTCTGGTCGATGCCGAGTTCATCTACGAACGAACATTTCAGGGTAAAGTCGATGTTCTCCTTATCCTGCTTAATCGCCACAACAGTGGCCATTTCTTCTACGATTCCACTAAACATATATTCTATTTTTATTTGGTTTCATTATTATTTAAACTGCAAAGATATTGCATTAGCTTGAAGCAACCAAATTATTTAAGTTCTTTTGATAAAATAATCGAGATATATTTGTTTAATTGCCATATTTTTTATATTTTTGCACATTATAATATATAAACATTTGAAGACAATGGAAATCAAGGAAGGATATATGCCCTTCATGGGCTATCAAACATATTATCGTATCGTAGGTAAAACAGAGGAGGGCAAGAGCCCTATCATCCTCTTGCATGGTGGACCAGGCAGTACCCACAACTATTTTGAGCTCTTGGATAGAGTAGCGGAGACAGGGCGTGCCGTCATCATGTACGACCAGTTGGGTTGTGGCAATTCTTTTGTAGAGGGACATCCCGAACTCTGGACTCCTGAGACATGGCTCAACGAACTTTGTTCACTCATCGACTATCTCCACATCGACCATTTTCATCTCTTAGGACAGTCGTGGGGTGGCATGCTCGCCATCATCTATCTGATAGAGAAGCAAGCAAAGGGCGTGAAGTCAGCCATCCTCAGCAGCACCCTTTCGAGCAGCAAACTGTGGGCAAGTGAGCAACATCGTATGATTAAGTTTATGTCGGAGGAAGACCAGCGTGCCATTGCCGAGGCTGAGGCGAAGGATGACTTTTCGAGCGAGGCGTATGCCAAGGCGAATGAGCACTTCATGCTCTTGCATTGTGCCAGTGAGGTGACGGAGGATAGTCCAGAGTGTCTTCGCCGGAAGAAGCGTGCTGGTGCTGAGGCTTATCTCCATGGTTGGGGACCAAACGAATACACTCCTACAGGTACGCTCCGTGATTATGATTACACCGACCGCCTTGGCGAGATTCAAGTGCCTTGCTTGGTGATGAGTGGCACCAATGACCTCTGTACTCCATTGGTGGCAAAGACCCTCTATGATGGTATCCAAGATTCCAAGTGGCATCTCTTCGTAGGGGCAAGACATATGCCTTTCGCCGAGCAAAACGATGAGTATTGCCAGGTGCTGGAAGAATGGTTGGAGGAGAAAGATTAGGCTCTTTAGAATTATTTGAAGCGATTCAATTCCTCATTACCAGCACCTTGACCCTTGTATCGACTTCTTGACGTATTGAAGTTATACTGGAATGTCAAGAGCAAGGAACGGATATCGCTAGTGCTGCTTTGCCAAAACGTAACATCCTTATTGTAGAATCGTATGTCACGATTGCTTTTGTTGAAGATGTCGTTAGCTTCAAGCGTAACCGAGAAACGATTCTTGCAGAAAGCCTTGTAAAGCTTGGCATTGAGGCTAGAGGAAGAACTGAGCTGCATGTTCTCCTTGTTTCCACGGCTGTTCCATTTAAACTCTTTATTAAAGTAAACGATTTATAAGTTGTCCATAATTAAAAAACTGTGTCAAACTACATTTATTGTAGTTTGACACAGTTTAGTTTACACTCTCGAATTTTATTTTATTTTTCCCTTTCAAGCAAAGTTATTTAGTTGTGTTTTAAGCCATTAGAACTCTTATTTCTTAAAATATTCTTCCTTTAATTCTCTCTCTACGCTTAGAGGTGGATGATTATATATCTGCAAACGACATACTTCATTCGGTATTTTTTCATAAGATGGTGTATTTTCTATCCATATAAGGTGATTATCATCTATAGAATAGAGGTATTTTGTATCCGGTGTAGTTATATAATCACTAATATTTTTAACATAAAGTCTATTTGCTTTTTCATTATACATATAAGGTAATATGACACTTCCTATTTTTTGTGGCGGAATAAAATATAATAATCTAAAAGAAGTTTTCTTACGAATTTTATAAAAACCAGTACATATATCTCCAACGATGTCTCCAACTTTTAAACTGTCTAATATTACATTTGATTTGCCAATAATATATGTTTTCTGCCATTGCCAAATTCTTTCATTATCCATATATTTATTTAAAGAGTTTAAAGCTACTTTCGGTAAAATGAAATAGTTTTTGCCTTTATATACTTGCATTCTAAAATGAATATTCTCAGAAGGAATATCTATCTTTAACTTTGTCTTTGAATACCTTTTAGAAAACGATTGGAAAAAAGGAATAGACATTATGCAAAGAGTGATAATCATTCTTTGCATAATGTCTATTTTGTCTTTTGGGAGAAATATTAACATAAGCAGATATATTAGAATTACTGAACCCACTTTAAAAAGGGGCTTAGTTAGTTTATATTTATGATTTGCCCAATAGTTGCTTTACAAGATGGGTCTTTCCAATTCTTCTTCTGCCATAGATGGCGACAAACTCAGACTTATTGGAGTTGATGCAATTCTCCAACAAGTTGATTTCTCGCTTTCTTCCGATTATATTTTGCTGCATATCTTTTGTCGTTTTGATGATGGGGCAAAGATACTATAAAATATCGAAAAATAAGCAGAAAAACATAGAAAAGTGCCGATAGTGGTGCCAAAAGTCGATTTTTTAAGCACTTTTGGCATCAGTATCGGCACTTTTTGCAGAATTGTTGTTGCTTTTGTAACTTCTATAGTGTTGGCTTCATAATGAAAATTAGCATTTTTTCTTGATGCTTTTGCATGTCATCGGCATTCCACTCATACCCAAATTCTCGCTTGCTGCCAGTCTTGATGCCTTCATCGTAATTGTCCTTGGCATACCTGTAGCATGATTCTGAATTTCCATGGATCTACGTTTATCACTGCATCCCAAAGTAGTGAAGAATCTTTCTCGAAGAGATGAACTTTATTTTTATTCTTTTTTGTGACATAGTTACCAACATGGTTACCGACATAGTTACTATAGCTCTGTTACTAGCTCTGTTACTATTTCGTGAAAAGTAACAGAGCTAGTAATTGCTGACTCTGTCGTTGACTATATCGTTGACTCTGTCGTTCAGTACTAAAAAAGCGACAGAGTCGTATTGTTTATATTGTCTCCAAGAACAACAAACCCTTTTTGGTCGTTCTGTATTGCTGCTTAGGACTTGTCGGCTTGTCTGGTACCGTAAGTTCCAGATAATCATGAAGTAACAGAGGCTCGATGAAGGCCTTGAAGTTCTTTGATTGATAAGTAACACCGAGTAGCTCGAATATATCTTTTCTGAATTTCGGGTCTTTGCAAAATTTGAGAATGGATACAGCTTTGTCTGTAGCATCTATGTATGTATCTTCTTCAGCTCTGTTACTAGCTCTGTTACTAGCTCTGTCACTATCCAGCCAAAAAGTGACAGTGCTGGTACAAATATCGCTCTCAAAAGTCACGTCATTGCCTGTGATTTCTTTCCACTCGTTCATCATGTCAAAACCATAACCGATGGTTTCAGATAGGTTCACCAGTCTGAATATCTTGGCAATAATTGGGTTGCGAGGATTGGAGTAGAGATGGTTGCCCAGTTGAGATATTGGCACAGGATAGCCACCGGCATTGAAGAACTCGACTCTGTCGGTATAGATATGAATGCACGAGTGGATGGTGCTGAATGGATCGAAGTGGGAGAGCATGTTGACCAATGCTTCTCGCAAAATCTTAAACTGCGAGCGGTCTTCCACATTGAAACCCTCATCGTTCATCATGAAAGGAGTATCTACTATTAGGCGCAATCGTCTGATCATAATCTGAAAATACTCCCAAAGGTTCTCTTGCTCAGGAATGCGATAGGTATAGCGTGTTCGGGCTTCTCTCACGCTTCTGCCTGGAATCTCCACCAAATCCATCCAGAAAAACCTGTGTCCATCTATATGATAAAGCATGCTCTTTGCATCAACAGCTTCATTGACCTTCTGAGAACGCAAGGTGCCCAGGAAGTCTTGTTCCAACTTCTCTGCATTGTCAACTCCGGAGATTTCAAACTTCTTGCCATTCTGCTTTACTCCAAGCACTATCCATCCGCCGGAAGTGTTGGCGAATGCACTTACGGTTTCCCATATATTCTTAGGGAGTTCGCTCTTGGCCTCCTTAGCCTCGAAGTCCTCCCATTCGATGTCGTTGATTCTGTCTATCAGCTCTTCCTTTGTCATAATAATGATGATTAAATTGAAATATAGAATTTCTTCCTCCCTTCACTTCAAGAAATAGATAGGAGCATGCTGGGTGCCTTCCTTCTCCATGATGCCTTTCTCGCAGAAATGGTTGAGCCACTTCTGTGCCATGTAAGGAGTCAAGCCAAAGAGGATGCGCAGGATGCGAGTGGTGATATAGCGGTTCTCCTGGAGATACTCCTTGATTTTCGCCAATAGCTTTTCCTCAGAGTATTTTGTGGATTGGTTGGAATAGCGAGAGCGGACAAAGTGGACGTTGCGCTGTACTTCCTCCATTAGCTTACCTTCTGGTCGGAAGTTGATGCCGGTGATGCGTACTTCCTTGCCCGTAATCTTCTTGTCTGGATTCTCCTCTGGCATCTCTAGGCTAGCCGACATGGAGAAGTAGCCTATCTCTGGGATGTAAAAGCGGTGTCCCAGGGAGAATTCTTCCACCATAAGGTCGTGAAGCTCTGCCAACACCGCAGCCACATCTCCCTTGGTGAGTGAGCAGCGGTTCTGGATTTTCTCTTGCAATTGCTTCTCGGTCATAGGTTCATGCTGCACGATACGAACGTATTGGCGCTTTTCTCCTGTGCCCTGGGCATTGTTGAGAGTGTAAATGTCGTATTT
>ENA-OWOF01000254-OWOF01000254.1-gut-metagenome-genome-assembly--contig:-NODE-254-length-21777-cov-15.570184_pt1 | contig 21777 bp, 24 predicted proteins | sample MGYA00248255_ERZ651790 | MGnify/ENA primary metagenome ERZ651790 (study PRJEB26908, sample SAMEA4031711) | gut metagenome | biome: gut; feature: normal infant; material: stool | place: China | collected...
AGGAATACTGCAATCTATGTAAAATTGCTCCCTCTATTATATACATGACAATATGCGACAGAATCTTACAAACTTTTCAACGGAAGTGGTCATCAAGTTAAGCGCATTTTTTCCACTTAATATTCCATTCTACTTTAGCTCTTTCGAATGTTTTATTTTGTATTTTTCGGCAGTTTCATTTTGTGTTTTTCGGCTATTTCATTTTATATTTTTCGGCAGTTTCATTTTGCTTTTTTCGAGTATTGTGTTTTCTACCAGTACTCCTCTCCCCAGTACCTCGCCAGCACGCTCTCCATATTCGCTCTGCCCACGGGATTCGCGGTATGGATCTCCACGGGGTAGAAGGTCTCCCGCTCCACCAGCCAGTCCAGCAGTTTGATGGCATCGCCTCCCTGATTTGCAAAATCTCCCAGGTCATGGTCAAGATCCAGTACTTCGATCTCGATGCCGTTTCTCTCCGCCTCCCGGATCAGTGTCTTGGCTTCATTCACGGATCTGGCACTCTCATATCCCCAGGGTGCCGGGCGGAGATCATCTAACCAGATTTTCATTGTTTCACGCTCCTTTTCATTAATCCAGGTTTTTCAGGTATGCTTTGATCATAAATGCACAAAAATAAGGAAATGTATAAATATTCTTCCAGTGTAGAATTATCTTTTTTATAATAAAATCACTTCCATTCCTGCAGGCTGTCGATCTCGGTCCCGCAATATTCACACACGCCTTTGGTCACATCGATATTAGCGTCGCATTTGGGGCATTTGATCACTTGGATCCCGCTGTCCAGGGTCATGACTCTGTCATTGTGGCGAAGGGAGAAGGTATCCTTCTGATATGCGGATGTGATCCGCCACTTTCGCAGATACACCAGTCTGACCTTCAGCTCCACATCCACGCACAGTATGCCGTTCTCCACATGCTCCTGCAGCCCGGTATAGTCCATAATGTCGTAATCAATGACATCCGGCCGGGAATAGTAGCGCCTGCCGGCTTCGTAGTTCAGGTTATTATAGAACCGCTTTTTGTCGATGCCGGTGGTGGTCCAGAATTCCTGCTGCCGACGGTTCTGTTTTTCTTTGTATCGTCTGACAGGCCCCAGTACCGCATAGGCATCGCACAGGTAGAAAAAGTAATAGAGGATCATAGCCAGGATTGTGCTGTAGATCAAAATCTTGCCCACATCATAGCCATTGAAGGTCCTGGAGGTATTTATGATCCACAGGCTGCATAGCAGGAATGATACGATGTAATCTACCACTCCCGTGACGATCCGGTAGACGGGGCTTTGCAATACCAGGTCATAATGGTGCTTGCTGCCCAGCTCCTTGTCTGCGTAATCAATGTTGGAGGCCGCATCACAGCAGGGACAGCCGTTCACAAATTCCTTTACTTTACCGGTAAATCCGCAGTTCTCACAGGTATGCTGTGCCTCTTCATCCATTCCGGATACATAGGTATACTCCATGCGGGAATCGAAGATTTTCTCCGTATGGAGCAATTTTCCCTGCCGGAAATACTCTTTGCGGCAGCGGATACCACTGTGCACATCATCCTGACATGTTCCGTCTGTGGACCGGTATCTCAGGGTGCCATCGACGATGTAAGTAGTCTTGATATTGACGCCGCTTTCTGTAAGCCTGCGCATTTGAAGTGTTTCGGATATGAATGCCATTGCTTTCGCGTCCTATCTGTTATTGTTGTTATTATTGTTGTTATTGTTATTATTGTTGGAAGAGGAACCGCCGCTGCTGCCGGAGCCTGAGGATGGCGTATAATGAGGGAACACTTTGAATTCCGTCCGTGACAGCAGGATTCCATCAATGCTGCTGTCGGTGCAGTTTGTCATGATCACCTTCTGGGTTTTTACGGTATTCTGTCCGATGACGAGGGACAGATTCTGTCTGCCTCCCTTGATGAAAGCCTCCGGCTCCTGCTCCAGAAAATGGTAGATCTCCCAAAGCTCCTCCTCTGTCACCTCATAATATTTTGTCAGTTCCACACAACGCTTCATGCGGATCAGTTCTTCATAGGTCTGCGGTTCAAAATTCATGGGAAGCCTCCTTATCATTTTTTTGATCCAGTGTCAGATAATAAAATTCAATGTTCTGAAAGGGGAGATTGATGGCCTGTATATGGTAATAGGCATTATTTTCCTGCTTCCGGTAATGGCAGTCTCTAAGCTCCGTGGTGGTAACAAGCAGATTGTTCGGGCTGTCTGTGGCATATTCCTTTGCATATTCGCGCAGGAGCCCGGAAATATCATATACATACCATTCTTCTTCGTTGTCCCCGGAATGGTCCAGCACCCCTTTATAGATCTGATGCGTGGCAATGTGCCGCTGCTTTGTTCTCCCTTCATCCCCGTAAGTCACGAGATCTCCGGACAACAGCATCAGGTACAATGCGTTGTTCTCCGGATAATCGCATTCTTCCTCCAGCATATGCTTTTTCATACGCAGCTTTACCGTACTGAGGGGCGTCAGATATAGGATCTGTCTGGACTTCCTAAGGATCTGGGAGATCAGCGGATATCTGGTTCCATCCACATCCAGTTCAAACACACCGCTGTCATAGATATATTGTAACTTCGCATCTTGTGCAATGATCTGTTCCAGTGCAGGATATTCTGCGGATGTCTTGACAGGCAGATACTTTTCCGGCTCCTCCAGGCGCATCTTCGTCACATATTCATATGCCGTCTCGTCAGCAGAAGCATCCGGGGCATAGCCGCGGTCCCGGTACATCTGCTGTTGCAGCAGGCAGGTGTAGCTTTTGCCGGATCCATATACGTTTTTCACAAAAGGGCAGCCTGTTTTGCACAGATACAGGTAACCGCACCTCGCACATTCCTCGGGAAACGGTTGTCTGTTATGGCTTTGGAAGATCTTGCGTGCAGCGGTTTTCAAAATGGTGTCCACCGTGTCACGGTAGATATTGCCATAGTAAAAGCCTTCGTTCTTCTGACCTCTGACACAGGAATAGATGTCTCCGTTACGCTCTAGCAGGAAAAATTTCTCTCCGCAATTATCGCAGTTGGTGCAGTATTCCGGTCCGAACTCATCAAACCATGCACCATTTACCCCGGCATCCAGATTGGTCCCGTCAAAAGCTTCGTGCATCCGCCGGTAAAAGATCAGCTGTTCCTCTTCACTCATGTGATGCAGCAGGCCACAGGAATTGTAGTCAAACCCTATCATGAAATTAAAATCATTCATGTCCAGGCATGTGTTCCGGTCCAAGAATCTGATATCCTCGATGATCTGATCCAACTGTTCGAAATGCTCTTGAAAGATCGTGGCAGATACTTTTTTCTTGTCAGGGATCTCCTCCAAGAGTCTGATATTATCCAGTATCCGTTCCAGTGTGCCCTCTCCACCCTTGGTCACCCTGTATTTTTCATGCAGGGAAAGAGGCAGATCCAGGCTGCCTGATATGGACACGTTGAACTCACGGATGGTCTCGATATGTCTGTCCAGTCCGTACAGATTCGTCTTGATGTGAGGATGCCCCACCCTAAAGCCGGCATCCGTGATGAGTTCACGCATGTCCTGATAGTATCTGCTGATATATTGGATCAGGTCGTGGAATTCCCGCTCCTGCAAAGTGGTCACCTCGCCGCCGTGCAGGGAAATATTAAAGGGCACCACATCCGCTTCACGGAATTTCGCGATGGCATATTGCAGGGTCTCCAGGCAATCTCCGCCCCGCAGGGTATCTACGGTGTGATCCTCCAGATAACAGTACCGGCACTGCATGTTACATGCCATGGTCGGCACATATAACAAATGAATAAATTTAGTATTCATAATAATCAATCCTTACCGGTGTCTCCTTGAAAGCACGTTCATTGACAGATACACCCCGGGGCAGTGTGATCTCCCGCAGAGAATCACAGCACCGGAAGGCAGACGACCCGATCTGCTGCAGCCTGCTGTCCGGGGAGATCACCACCTCCTCCAGACTGGTATTTCCATAAAACGCATGTCCGCCGATCCTGGTCACGTTATCCGGGATCTCTATTCGTAGCAGGCTACTACATTCTTCAAAGGTGTTGCCGCGGATCTCCGTCAGTCCCGCCGGAAGATTTACCTTCTGAAGGCTGCTGCAACGATAGAAAGCCTCCCCGCCCAGATACGTCAGATTCTTCGGCAATGTTACACTTTCCAGACTTCTGCAGTTTTTAAATGCCTGTCCACGGATCTCCGTAATGCTGTCCGGCAGCGTTACCTCTGTTAAAAAGGGCATATTGGAAAAGGTGTTGCCGCGCAGGCCCACTACCTTCTCCCCCTGATAGGTATCAGGAATGGTCGCCGTCGTCATATTCGTCAGACCATAGACATAAAATCGCACATAATATCCGTCATCTGCCTGCTCATAGAAGATCCTGGGCTTACAAAACAGCAGCAGCGAGCCTGCCACGGCCACCGCCATGAGAGCCCATTTCAGTTTTTTGCTGTAATCCGGCACCATGGATGCCTTCACATTCATGACAATATTCGAGATTTTCTCCTGGGATCTGGATCTGATCTCCTTTTTCAAATATTTTATCAGTTGATAACGGCTGGTCAAAAATGCATATACCACCAGGATAATAAGTCCGATCACATAGGTTTTCATCGGAAAATGAAAGAAAAACAGAGATATGTATACGAATAACAGAACCGCCAAAACGGCATTCAGTATGTTTTTTCTGCGCAGCATATCCTCCGGGATCAGATTCTGCTCTTCCGTGATCCCGGCGCGCTGCATTTCACGCTTGATAAACCCTTCGACACAGTCCTCCTCGGACATGGCAAACAGTGGATCAAAATCCTCTGCATGCACGATCCTTTTCTCAGAAAGCGGTTCAGCCGGCGTGGTCCCGCCCGTTACCGTTTCGTCAGCTGCAGGTGCATGAATCACCGTCTCAGCTGCTGTCTGCACCTTTTCCTTCCCAGACTGTTTGCTTAGCTTTTGATTCCATACACCCTTTTTCATGGCAATGGGTGTCACAATAAATGCTCCCACGAACACCGCCATGAAATCCACGATTGCGATTCCTGTGGTAATGAAGAAATCAAAAAATAATAGAATTGCGATTCTGACCCCAAATAAGATCCAGAAGATTTTTCTGCTGTTGTCCTTAGAGATCAGCTTCGACAGCGGCAAAAACACAAATACAGACATATGTATTGTCACAAATGCCTCCATAAATAAAGTCATTCCCATTCCCATACCGTTATTTTCCCTTCTTTTCTACTGTGCATCGCACCTTTTTCGTCTCCAAAAGACTACGATACTCTTCTATTTCGCGATTCTATCGTTTAATATTCAGAGCTTAACAGGAAGTCCGCTATGTGCATCGTCTTGATGCCCTCGTAGTTTCCTCCTGAAAATTCATCTGTTGTGAGAACATATTTGGGGTAGTTGTCGCGGATTTCCAACAACCGGTCGTATTCCCGTTTTTCCGTTTTCAGAGAATGAAGCTCCTGCGTCACCTGCACATAGAGCTTTTCATTTTGCCGTACTGCGACAAAGTCGATCTCGCTGCTGCCGGATTTGCCAACATTGACGGTATACCCTCTGCGGCAAAGCTCCAAGTACACGACATTCTCTAAACTGGATGCCACACTGTCAGCGTTATAGCCGAGAACGCTGTACCGCAGGGCGGTATCGGCAAGATAGAATTTCTCCTGTGTTTTCATGATCTCCTTGCCCTGTAAATCAAAGCGGGAGCATCGATGAAGCAGATACGCCTTCTCCAGCTTCTCCAAATAACTGTAAACTGTTTCGTTGTCCAATGCACGGTGTTCCGCTTTCAGGTAATCCGAAATGGACTTTGCCGAGAAGGTATTGCCCACATTGTTGAAGGTGTACTTGACCACTCGTTCCAACTGGTCGATCTTCCGCACCTGATTGTGCTTGACAATATCCGAGAAGATCGTGGAGTTGTAAATATCCCGCACGATGGTGTAGACCTCGTCCTGAGAGAACTCCTGCAAATGCGTTGCCGGGAAACCACCCAAGCGTACATAGCCCGCAAGCTCCGTCTTCGGCTCTCCAACCTCGGTATATTGGCTTTTAAACATCAGATACTCGCCAAAGGACAAAGTGAAAATGCGGAAAGATACATATCGTCCCGTCAGATAGGTTGAGATCTCAGAGGACATCATACGAGAGTTAGAGCCTGTCACATACAGATCAACATCAAAGTCAGATGCCAGCGAATTGACGACCTTTTCCCAGCCCTTGATTTCCTGAACCTCATCGAGAAACAGGTAGGTTTTTCCATCGGGCGAAAGACGCTCTTTAAGCTGTGCGTACATCTGCTTTGCCGTCATATCCTCATATTCCATTGAATCATAGCGGTAACTGACAATGCGGTCCTTGGGAATGTTATGCTGTGTTTTCAATCTCTCCATAATCATTTTCAGGATCGTTGATTTTCCGCAGCGGCGTACTCCCGTAAGGATTTTTACAAATGGCGTATCCACATAAGCCATGATCTTCTCTACATACAAAGGTCTGTAAATCATCGTGATTACCTCCGTTTGTAGATAGTATATCGCAATTCTTATCAGAAGGCAATTTGTTTTGCGATTATAAACCGTAAAACTTTTCGTTAGCTTATTTTGTTTTGACACTTACCTTCTTTTATTCTGATCACAGTATACATTATTTCGAGCGAAATATCAGTTATATTTTGGCTTTTTGCTCGAAATTACACTATTATGCTTGAACCAGTGTCAATACCTCCTACCCTAGCTCTCAAAACTTATATCTCTTCATGATTATTCGCTTTCGCTAGTCCTAAAATGTATGAACAAAACTAAACTTCGCAAAAAATCGGCATCAAATCCATTTCTGAATTCAACACCGATTCTCTGCTTTTCCTTTTTTCTGTTGTAAGCCTTTCCACTCGGAACTGATCTTGTGACCGGATTCAGTTCTCCCCATGTTGTTCGCTGCTTAGCATAATATTCCCTCTGCGCTTTCTTACTTCTTTTATCAAGCGTTACATATTGCTTCATTTTCTCATCCTCGCTTTCGTGCCTTCTTCAATCATCTTTGCAATTTTACCGCAGGCGTCAGGATAATCTTTATGTCCCAGTAAGAGCATTTTATCTTTAAGTCGTTCTAGAGCTTCCTCAAATCTTGCGACGTCCCTCTTTAGCACCTTACAGAATACAATGCAGTACGACGAACCATCCTTGACCATCTCTCCCTTAAATTTCATAGTTATCTTATTCTGCACAAACAATTGGTCCGCCAGATAAGAGCTATGATCTACATAAGCATAAGGAACCGCAAATAACGAAAAATCACTCATTTTCCAATAATTCTTCATTCTCATCATCTCCAACATAAAGGAAGCTGCAGAAGATCCGAAGACCTCCCACAGCCTGTGCTTATAACCGAACCTCCACACGCAGTTTCCTGCAGGTTTTCTACAAGGCCGCTGTTAAGAAATCTTGCATCAGATTTTAAAACCTACAATGAACATAAACCGATAACACATAACCCATAACAGACATACCCTTACCATGAACAAAAACTTCCGGGATCACCATTAATCTCATAAAGCCTTGTACGGAAAAATTCTTAGATGTCTACTTCAAACTGTACTGTTTGATTGTACTTATCAAGAGCCATCTGCATTTCCATAATGGTCTTGGATACAGCCTCATACTCCTTCTTAATCAGCTCCAGGTCATAGTTAATATACCTATATTCTGGAACCGTATTTCTGGACATATAAGAGCGCTGCTCCTCTCTGGCTTTTGGTAACTGCTTACGCATCTGATCAAGCACTGGTTTTCTCTTGTTCAGCTGAGCCATCTTTATAAGAATTGTATCAATGCTCATTTCTGCATCGCCCACCTGAACCTTTTCATTAGAATTGGTTACATTAAGCGCATGCTTGATAATTGCAATTTTCTCATCAAGAGATGTAATAGTAGCTACAACCTCTGTATAATCATATTCTGGTACGACAGGTTCCTCATTGATAGCTGCAACATAGGTACTGGATGTTGCCTCTTTGTTTACCCAGAAGGCCTTATCTTCTTCCAGGCTCTTAAGCATTTTATTTGCATATGCTGATGTCATTGTCTGCATTTCCTTACGACCTCCTTTTTCTTTTGTTTTTTGTTCTGATATTAGCTTACTGCATGACAGATGCTTTGTCATTGTACCAACGGTTTAATACCATAGAAAATCCGCAGTCAGATTTTCTATGGTATTAAATAATTCCCCATAAACGAACAACATCCCCGCCAACGACGAGGATATCTTCAATACTGGTATGCAGTAATCTGCTTAAGATTACAAAATTGTCTAAGCTCGGCAATGATCTACCGGAAATCCATTTGTAGATTGCCTGCGGATTCTCAAATCCCATAGCATTCTGCACATCTTTCACAGTATAACCATTTTCCATGAGCAGTTTCTTAATTTGCTTCCCTGTCTCCTTTTGTTGGATTGACAAATACATTGGTTCCATCTCTTTGTACCTCCGTAATTTTCTTCCATCCCGAATCACAATCTCTATTGGTAGACTTATATTATATCGGATGTATTCACAAAATGCATTAAACTTTTAGTTTAACTCGGACACGCAAACATAAGTGGGCAGGGCCAGACTCGAACTGGCGTAGACCGGAGTCGGCGGATTTACAGTCCGCTGCAATTGCCACTATGCGACCTACCCATAAGTGACCCCTGCGAGACTTGAACTCGACATTTGCAGCTTGAGAAGCTGCCGTCCTGACCATTAGACCAAGGGGCCATTTACTGATCCCCGCCGGACTTGAACCGAGCATTTTAGCCTTGAAAGGGCTATGTCCTAACCTTTAGACTAGGGGACCATAATGCTCATATCAGGATTCGAACCTGAATCAATCGGTTCTACGCTCCGCTTCGGTCCGTTCAGGGCAATCGTCCCCCGGACGATTTGAACCGTAGCCGATCATTCTATCCATTGAACTATACGAGCATATGCGGGCTAAATATATTTCAACTCAGCCCTGTTTATTCACTTTTCATGCGCTAATCTGCTTTGTTCTATTTACATCGATTACGATAATCTCATCCATCGGAACATCCATTACTGCTGCCAGTACAACCAGATTATCGATTGTAGGCATGGCAGTTCCGTGCTGCCACTTGTAGATGGCCTGAGGAGTCGCAAATCCAAAGATATCCTGCAGGTCTCTTACAGTCAAACCTGCTGCCTCTCTCAGTCTCATGATATTCCTTCCGGTAGCTACCATATCGATGGTAGGCATAGTAAACATTTCTTCCTCCGTTTCTGCTTCTGCAGGTGGAGGAAGAATGCCCTCCACCTTAATCAGAAGCCTTAAAATTGTATATAGGTTTCATCACATCGATTACATCTACAGACTCTCGGATCACATCAATGATGTCCTCCAGACTCTTGTATGCCATCGGTGCCTCGTCCAATGTATTTTCATTAATCGAAGTGGTATAAATACCCTTCATTGTCTCTCTGTATTCATCCATGCTAAGATTTGCTTTCGCCTTTGTTCTGGACATAAGTCGTCCTGCTCCGTGAGGCGCAGAATAATTCCACTCCGGATTTCCTTTTCCAACAGCAAGCACACTTCCATCTCTCATATTTATTGGAATCAGCACTTTCTCTCCACTATGGGCTGCTATTGCGCCCTTTCTCAAAATCATTTCATCTGTATCAATATAATTATGAATTGTATGGAAGGCTTCTCTGCCAGCCATCCCGGTTCTCTCCAGAATAATCTCAGCCATTTTCTCTCTGCTTCGTCTTGCAAAAGCCTGGCAGATTTCAACATCGTGAAGGTAGTCCTCAAGATATTTTCCTGATAAGTAGCACAGATCTTCAGGCATACTTGTCTCAGACTCATATACCTGCCAGTGAAGCTGTTTTAACGCATCCTGAATCTCACTTCTACGTCCCTGCTCCTTATAGGTTCTGATAATCTCATCACGCTTCTCAAGATAGTCCCCATATCCTCTGTCCAGGTTAATCGCCAGCTTCTGATAAAGCTCTGCAACCTGCTTACCCAGATTACGTGAGCCTGAATGAATCACAAGATATTGGGTTCCATCACCCGCTTCATCTATCTCTATAAAGTGGTTACCACCACCAAGGGTTCCAAGTGAACGCTCTAATCTCTTTGTGTCCTTCAGTTCTCTGTAGCAAGCAAGTTCTGTCAAATCAAATCTCTCCTGGCGACCTTCCCACACATTCATTCCCGATGGAATAAAATGTGCAGCCTCATCAACCTTTACAAAATCAATATCAACCTTGCCTAAGTTCACGGTATACATACCACATCCGATATCAACACCCACTACATTTGGAACAGCCTTATCAGTAATTGTCATTGTGGTTCCAATAGTGCAGCCTTTACCGGAATGAACATCAGGCATGATTCTTATTCTTGATCCTTCCGTCATCGGATAATCACACATACGTCTGATTTGTTCTATTGCTTCATCCTCTACTACTCTTGCATAGCAGATGGCTGTATTTATTTTTCCTTTGATTTCAATTAAATCCATGCTTCTCTTACCTCATTTCTGTGATATTTACATTGGACAGTGCCCCGCGGGGGACTCGAACCCCTAACCACCTGATTAAAAGTCAGGTGCTCTACCATTGAGCTAACGGAGCATAACGCAGAACTGCCTTACCAATTAGGCTTATATCTGCAAAAAAATACCGCCTACCATGTGCATCCACACAAGATAAGCGGTTCAAAATCTATGTATCCGGTTGTCCTCTCCTGTCCCTACGACAGGTCTACATCCATCACCACAGTATTCCCTTCAAGCTTATTCTTATCTGAATACACAAAGCTAAAGCCCCACTCTTTTTCATAATCGAGTGCTGCATTTTTCAAACTTTCCAAATATAAATAACTTGATCGAATAGCTGTGAACATTCTTTTTTCCTTTCCCAGACCCATCGCTTCGGATCCGCTTTTCTTTCTTTGTTATCGACAGAATACCACAACAACATTAGTTTGTCATTATACTTGTGGTATAACTTCGACGCATCATAGTGCAATCAGCCTATAAAGCTTTCAGATTCCTTTTTGATTAAAATCCCCCACTTTTTTATCAAAAACACTTGACAAATCCATCGAAAAATGCGGCTGTTAACTGTGGCAGTCATGCCGACTACCAAGGAATAAAAGAACTACATTTTACTGTTCCTGCAAATGCGAAGCGATTCTACAAACAATATTTTAGGACCTTTATACTCTATACTATTGGTATTCCTGACGTTGTAAGCTATTCTAAAAAAAGCAGGGCATACCTTTTTAAAAATACATTTAAGAAGCTTTTTAATATTACTCCTTTGGGTTATCGTGAACAAACATTTCACTGACCGGATAGAAATAAACTATTGCACACTCAGTCTTCCTTCTCCCCGTCTTCCTCCCCCATTGTAAACAAAGATTTCCCATTATAGCAATCCGGACTGAACAGTCCCTGCTTATGGGTGACCGGGGTAAATACCTTCGTCTCCCCGGGAGCGATTTCTTCATGGTTGAAGAGAAACTTTTGACTGGATTGTCCCGGAGGTAAATGCAGATGAAGAAATCTACTAATCAAGGTGTATGCATCGCCCGTCACATCACCGGCATGGTGTGCAGGTACTTGATGATGCCGCTTGTCAGGGAATGCATGATATCCGGGACAACGGATGCGATGATCACTGCGTCGATCTGCTTCGGATCGATCCCCCGGTGTTCCAGTATGCCGCAGATCGTCATTCCGTATTCATCCGAAGTGCGCTGACGTTTTGTCGTCATGCGGAACATGCCGGGAAGGAACTCCCTGTCAAACACCCCCATTGTGATATTCGTATTTCCCACATCGACCGTAAGCAGCATAGCTTTCCTACTCTGACATTTCTTCCCACCTGGGTCCTGCATATTTTTCTCCATGTTTGTATATCATAGCAGTCAAAAAAGGGCGGAGTCAACGCTTTTGCAAGGTTTTCGATACAGCACATGTACCGCGGTTACCGGTCACAATAACATGCCACGCGGCAGTGGACCCGAACAGAACTGTCTTTTCCGCCGCTCAGCAAAACAGCGGGCAGAAATCCTCCCTGCCCGCTGTCCACCCAGCCACTGGTTTTCTCTTCTTTACTTTATTTTATATCTGTGCAAGTCAGTCTTACAGATGGATTTCAGAAATATCCAGCTTTTCTATGCTGATATCACCTTTTCCTGTCTGAAGCCATAATTTCTGTTCTTCTAACGCAGGAAATACAGTGCACGTCATTCCGGTTTCTCCTTTATTTACAAAAAATTCCACTGTACATTTATCGACCAAAACCATGATCTCAAAGGTTTCTTTCAGTCCGTTAAACAAACAGGTCGTTTTTCCTTTCGGGATAAACACCTCATCCCCATTTCTCCTGTCAAGCGATACTGAGCACTTTTCAAAATCTATACTGATAATCGTGGCTTTATCTCCATATGCTTTTGTTCCGATCTTCAATACGTCAGCCCGGTTTTCAGACAGATCAATATGGATTTTCAGACAGTACGCTCCGGATGCCGGTGAGGCGATCTCAGTCCTTTCAGACGTTATCTTCAAATCTCTATATGTATGCTCTGGGTACAAAATCGTCTGAAGCTCTTCTACAGGATATACCCGAAGCTTCCCATCATCTCCCAGGCTGATTTCCCGCGGATAGCTCAGGGAGCCGCGCCAGTTTTCCTGCTCAGTCCTTCCAAAGTCATTAAACCACGGCAACCATTCCCAGCTGTTTTGCCATGCAATTACAAGACGCCTTCCCTTTGGATCGAGCATTGTCTGTGCTGCATAATAGTCCATACCATAGTCAAGTTCTCCAGTTGTTTCAATCGTAAATCTGCAATTTTCAAAATCCATATGTCCTACCGCATAAACCGTCTTTTCCGCATTTACCGCATGCATCAGCGAAAAGAGGAGAACCCACTTATTCCCAAGAGGAAAAAGATCCGGGCATTCACACATGGACGTCCACTCCCCGTTGCATTTCAGGAGAATTCCTTTGTACTGCCAGTGCATCAGATCATCTGATACATACAGAAAAATCCTACCGTCCCCTACCTTTATCCCTCCTGTTGTAGAGCCTACTACCATATAATATTTATCTCCTGCCTGTATCACTTTCGGATCCCGAAAGTTAGAGACCTCCCCTTCATGAGCCGGCGGATGGGGCACGACCGGATTTCCGCTGTATTTTTCAAATTTAATCCCGTCATCTGAATACGCCATACACTGCGACTGTACCAACATGTTTCCATGTCTTGATGTCCCGGTATAAAAAACATACAACCGATCGCCGCGCACGATCGCACTGCCGGAAAAACATCCCCCAACTTCATCCGTATCATATTCCTGATCCGGATACAAAGCAATCGGCAGATCTTCCCAGTGAGTAAGATCTTTGCTGACTGCATGCCCCCAATACATTTTGCTCCATTCACATCCATGCGGATTGTACTGATAAAACACATGATACATTCCCTTAAAATAGCAAAAGCCATTCGGGTCATTTATCCAGCCATACGGGGCAGTGAAGTGAAAAACCGGGCGTAGTGGCGTCATTTTTCTCGTATTCATTTCGTATATTCTCCTTTCAGTTATCGGGGCAGCCGATCCCAGCTGCCCCTTTTCACGATCCTGTTATTCCCATCGGCGTTACTGCTGCGACTTCGCCTCCAACTCCGCTATTTTTAAGTCAAACTGATTGAGCATTTCCTGTTTATCTATCGAGCCTGAAATATAAGACTGCATGATAGCACCGAACTGCAGATCTGCTGTCAGGTCTGGGAACGCGTACCAATACCATCCAAAATATTCTCCGTTTTTGAAATACTGGTCAGCTTCCTCAAGTATCTGTCCAAGTTCAGAAGCGTCATATTTACAGTTTGACATAGCAGGTATCATCTGATATTCTTTAAAAATATTCACCCCGGTATCAGACAGCGCCCAGTAAGCCACGAGTTCCTTAGACAGCTCGGTATTCTCATTTTTCGCGATTGAAAATCCGTCTGCCGCATCTCCGGCTATAAAATTTTCATCCTCATTATTATTGATAGACATAGGTATAATACCGATATTCAAATCCGGATTTATCTCTTTCAGTGCGCTTTCACACCAGCTCCCTGCCTGGATCATAGCCACCTGTTCAGTTGCAAATAATGTATAAATCGCATCATCATCACATGTCAGGACATCATCTGTACTGTGCTGGATCGTATATTCAAAGAAATCCGCCCATTGATTAAATGCCTCGTCATCAGCACAGGTGGCTTCGCCGGACCTCAACTGCTGAATAAAAGCGGTCGGATCGTCATGATGTCCCAGCGCGACATTAAACGAATGCGCAAGCCGGGCTGTAAGCCCCCCCGGTATACCAAACGGAGTAACACCGATTGCTTCAAGCTTTTCGCATGCATCCTGCAGTTCCTCAAAGGTGTCCGGCAGTTCACTGATCCCCGCCTTTTCAAACATATCCTTATTATAGACGTAACTGATACTTTGAAGGTTTATCGGAAATCCATAATACTCCCCGTCCGCCCCCCATCGCTGTTTTGAGGCCTCCGGAAGATATTGCGCCCACTCTTCATCCGTGATTGGGGACATATACTGCTGAAATGTGTCAAGCCAGCTATAACCGGCATTCATAAAGATATCCGGACCGTCGCCAGACGCAAAGCGGGTCTGGAGCACTGTTCTGTAATCATCACCCGTTACAGCTTCATATTCAATCGTCACGCCCGGGTGCTCTTCCATAAATTCCTGATTCATCTTTTCGATCCCGCTCTGTACCGGATCCGCAAGCCAGCTCATAATTTTAATTGTAACCTCTGTACTGTCTCCGCCAGGATTCGGATTTTTTGCTTCCTGATTTCCCGCACATCCTGCCAGAGAAATACACATTATACCTGTAAGCACAATTGAAACCAGTTTTTTCATGTCTTTTTTCATGTCATTAATACCTCCTGAATCTTATTTGTAGCATCAGGTTCCCGGGCGCCTGACGTGCAGCTGCTTTACGTCAGACACTTATGGTCCTGTGCCTACTCCCGTTACATGGGCACTATCCCTTGACAGCGCCGGATACAATTCCTCCTGTGATCTGTTTTTGTAAAATTACAAACATGATAATTGCCGGTGTAAGAACCATCGTAAGCGACGCCATTGCAAGGTCCCAGGGTCTTTCATACGCAGTAAAAAACGTATACATGACCAAAGGCAGCGTTCGCAGTTCATTATCTGATATCAGCACAAATGGAAGCAGAAAATCATTATATATCCACAGCACATCAAGTACGGCAACCGTCACGCAGATAGGTTTCAGCAGCGGAAGGATAATACAGCGGTACACCTGAAACAGCGAGCCACCGTCTATCAGCGCAGCCTCCTCTATCTCCCTGGGAATACTGCTCAGGAACCCATAAAAGAGAAAGACCGCAAACGGGATCCCATATCCGTAATATGCAAGTAGAACTCCAATCCTCGTATTATACAGCCCTATTGAAGCTATTATCTTTATAAGCGGTATCATGACGGTCTGAAAAGGAACAAGGATCGATGAAACAAGCAAAAGATAAACGAATTTATTCACCCTGGTCCTGTGTCTGGCAAGTCTGTATGCAGCCATTGAACATATGACCAGCAGCCCCGCAACACCAAACACAACAAAAAACAGAGAGTTCTTTAATGCCTGTCCGAAATCGATCTTCTCCATCACACGCCCGAAATTATTCCAGCTAATCTCAACAGGGAGCCCCAGCGGGGACAGATATATCTCTCTTACCGTTTTAACAGAATTGACAAAAACCAGGTACAGAGGAGATACAAACACTATGCCAACAGCTAAAGCTGCGATACTCAGAATCCAGGTTTTTATTATATGTTTTTTATGTTTCCTTCTCACATCTGCACCTCCCTGCTCTGTGTAAATTTAAGCTGGACAAATGTAAGAGCTGCAACAACGAGGAAAAATATCGTCGATTTCGCACAGCCAAGACCATGGTTTGATCTTGCAAACGCCTCATTATAAATATCCATCGCTACTGAAACCGTAGAATTTGCAGGTCCGCCGTTTGTCAGCGCAAAATTGACATCAAAAACTTTAAATGCTGTATTTGCCGCATAAAATAATCCAATCGTAACTGCCGGCATGATCAGTGGGAATTTCACTTTTCTGAATATCTGAAATCCCCCTGCCCCGTCAAGCTGCGCTGATTCGACCAGTTCAGACGGTATATTCAGCAAAGCGGCGATATAAATAAACATTACATACCCTGCCATCTGCCAGACGCTCACCATGACCAGTGCATAAAACGCCATTTTCGGCGTAGCCAGCCAGGACGTCTCCAGCAGATCACTGTTCATTGCCGTCCCTATCTGAGGAAAGACCTTATTAAATATGAATTGCCAGATAAACCCCAGCACAAGTCCGCTTACCATATACGGAAGGATTATCATCGTTCTGGAAAGATTTCTGAATTTTACAAATTTATTTGTCAGAAGCACTGCAAATACAAGCCCAAGAATGTTCACAGCCGCCACATACATAAATGCATATTTCGCAGTAAACCACAAGTTCCGGCCAAACGAGTCCGTCCCGCTGAATATCAGCTTATAATTCGAAAGGCCCGTCCATTCCGGCGCCGTCTGCCCATTCCATGACGTAAATGAAAGAATTACGCTCATCAAGAAGGGCAGAAGCACAAAAATAAGAAATATTATAAGAGCAGGTCCGACAAACACACAGTCATACATTATTTCCCTTTGTTTGCGCTTTCGTCCCTTCACCCCCATCATCTGATCGCAGCCCCTTTCCACACATACGTCTTTGTCTTCGTAAATTCATCCAGCGTAGCATACAGTCCCTCTGTACCGAGCCCACTTTTTCTGTGTCCGCCAAACGGCATATCATGTGTGCGATACAGACCTGTTCCATTGATCGTACAGTTTCCTGCATCTAACTGCCGCGCAACCCGAATCGCCCGCTGTATCTCTCCTGAAATAACACCGCTTGAAAGCCCATACGTGCAGTTGTCGGCAATGGCAACCGCCTGTTCCTCTGTTTTAAATTTGATCAAAGGAAATACCGGTCCGAACACTTCAAGATTCTGAGCGATATCCATAGCCGGGGTAACCCCTGTAAGCACTGTCGGTTCGAAAAAGTTTCCGTCAAATCTTCTGCCTCCGCACAGGCAGTACGCCCCGGCTTTTACTGTTCGATCCACGATCTCCTCAACTCTTTGCGCCGCCCTTTCATCGATCAGTGGTCCGATCCTGCTGCCCTGATCCAGAGGATCCCCAATCTTCATCCCTTTCAGGCGTTCCGCAAGGCGTCCGGCAAATTCATCATAAATATTTTCCTGTACGATAAACCTTTTCGAAGAACAGCACGCCTGTCCGGCATGGACAATCCTTCCATTTATTGCCTCCGTTACTGCCGTATCCAGATCCACATCGTCAAAAATGATCAAAGGGTCATTCCCCCCGAGCTCAAGAAAACACCGCGACAGATTCTTTGCCGCCGAAACATATATGGAAATCCCAGCCTCTGTACTTCCCGTCATGCTCACTGCGTCTATTTTATCTGATGATGCAAGCGCGCTGCCGACTACAGAACCGTGTCCTGTAATTACCTGGAGCGCTTTTGGCTCTACCCCACACTCTATTATCAATTCCGAGAGATAGATTGATGAAAGCGGTGTCTCGACAGATGGTTTTATTATAATGGCATTCCCTGCCGCCAAAGCAGGGGCAACTTTCTGGGCATAGAGTTCAACAGGAAAATTGAACGGCAAAATACATGCCACAACCCCCAGCGGTTCCCGGGTAACGAGGATCATATCTTCATTTGACGGCAGCACAGAATCATAATCATATCTCAGTCTGTTTGCGTACTCTTTAAACAATCCGATCGCATGATCAACTTCCTCCTCGGCCTGCGTATAGATTTTCCCTGCCTCTTTTGAAAGGAGAAGCGCAATATCCTTTTTTTTCTCCGCAATCTTAGAAGAAACTTTCTCCAGGATCCTGACCCGTTCCAGCACAGGCACTCTTCCCCACTTCTCCGCGCCTTCCCGGGCGCATTCCAGAGCTGTATCGATATCGTTCAGGTCTGCGCACGGCACACTGTCGATTTCTTCATGAGTGTACGGATTTATGACAATGATTTCTTCTCTTCCCTCTGTCCCGACTTTTTTCCCATTCAACAACATTTTCATTCAGCGCAACCTCCTTATTGAACCTGAAACTCTTTAACAACATCCCAGTCCAGATCTACTCCTATACCTGGAAGATCCGGCACTTTTACAACTCCATCTTTCATTAATACTGGTGCTTTTGATAATCGGTCTCTCAGGGGATTTTCATCCAGAGTATACTCGATATATTTCGAACTGTTCATGCTCAGCGCCAACTGAAGATTTGCCGCGAGAGATACCATGGAAGCAGAAAAATGCATAACTGTCATCTTTCCCCAGGCCTCTGCCAGCATAGCGATCCTTCTCGCTTCACTTATCCCTCCCGTCCATATCACATCTGTCTGCACGATATCTACGCCATTATGTACGATAAACGGTTTGAGCCCATGCAGAGTAAGTTCTGTCTCGTATCCTGCAATCGGGATATCTACTTCCGCTGCTAACTTTGCGCTCTCTTCCCAAAAATCGGACGAGAGAGGTTCCTCCAGAAAATATACGTCCTGAGTTTCAAAAAAACGCGCCATTTTCAGAGCTGTCTCATAATCCCATGAATTATTTGCATCAACAGCAAGCTTAACATCCGTTCCAAGAACTTCTCTAACTGCTGCGACTCTCTCCATGTCTTCGCCCGGCTGCGCTCCTCCCACCTTCATTTTCATCATCCGGAATCCCTGGGCTTTGTATCCCGCCGCTTCTTTCCTGAGATCCTCTATTGTTTTTCCCGGCGCATAGTATCCCGCACTTGCATAGGGATAAATACAGTCATGGGCTTTTCCCAAAAGAGAGCATACGGGAAGCCCGGCTTTCTTCCCAAGGATATCCCACAATGCAATATCCACCGCACTCAAAGCTGCGATCCCAATGCCTCGTTTTCCAAAACGGAACGTCTGCTGATAAATACGGTTCCACAAACGCGTGATTTCCAGCGGGTTACTGCCTATAAGAAGAGGCGCAAGACACTCCAAGGTATACGCCGCGACCGAATCCAGACATCCGAGCGCAAAACCTTCTCCTATGCCATAGATTTCTTCATCTGTTTCTATCTTCAGAAGAAACACATCCCGGCTTGGGATTCGCGCTAGTCCGTCTCTCAGGGGCTTCTGAGGGTAATAACGGAGTTTAACGGGTTCAATTTTTGTAATAATCATTTCTTCTCCTTTCTGCCATCTCAGACCTATCCCCTGTAATCTCCCGAAGTTCCGTCTGTATGGCAGTTATATCATTTTTACAGAATCTCTTACCTTAAGGCTCGGATCGATCATAAAAGAAGAGGGGATCCATTCATCCGAAGATGATTTTGTAAGCTGATCCACGATCAGTCTTGATATGATCGAGCTGACTTTGCTAAACGGATGCGAGACCGCTGTGATCCCAAACGCCTCCATCCACGGATAATCATCATACGAAATAAGACTGACGTCGCCCGGTATCGACAAATGCAGCTCTCTAAGCGCTAATATAACCGTTGCACACATTGCCTCGCTGACAGCGATGATCGCAGTGGGTTTTTCCTTAAGTATTTTTTCTTTCACCATCTGTTTCACGCTGTTTACATAATTAAGCGTATATAAATACCTCTTATCCACCACAAGCCCCATTTCTTCAAATGCCCGATAATAGCCGGGTTTCCGGATCAGTTCACTTCTGTCTGTGCGGGATGCAAGCATAATCTTTCTGTGGCCGTTTTTCAAAAGATAACTGGTTGCCAGATATGTCCCCAGTTCATCGTTAAACTGAATGGTATCTATATTTGAATATGCTGTCTGGAAAAGCTGTATCATGGGAAATTTTTTTTCCGCAAGCTCAAGTATCGCCTCTTGTTTTTCATCTGATACAGGCGTAAAAATAAGTGCGTCAGCCCCCATGGCCTGAATCTGTTTTACATTTTTATCATCCTGCGCAATAATCTCATCGTCATGGAGCACGACCAGCCGGTAACCATACCGCTCCAGTTCATTTGACACTCCTCGGGTTATATAGTTATTAAATGAATTTATAAATTCATTATAAATAATTGCAATCGTTTTACTGTCCCTGTAGGTTTTCCGATTTTTTCTTGGTCTGTAATCCAACTCCTTTGACGCTTTTAATACTCTTTTTCTGATTTCATCCGTTGTTGTATAATTTTCATCAAACACCTTATACACTGTCGGCACAGATACATTTGCCAGTTCTGCTACTTCCTTAATCGTTGCCATATTATTTTCTCCTTAATCAAATATTATATGATAGAACATGCTATATTATTTGATTTTATCAGAAAAACAGAGTCGACGCAATTCAAGATTTACCAGAATTAATTATGTATTTTCTACAACCCAATTGATTTATTGTCAATTTTCTCTTTCTATATGTTGTATTTATCATACATCTTATCAAATAATTTGTCAATAATTATTTGATTTTTATTTGTTTTTAAATATAATTATTTTACATCTTGGATGATATCTAAAAACTCATATTAAAACAGCGGGCAGAAATCCTCTCTGCCCGCTGTCTTTTCTCATATTATCTTTTCTATATTATGCCCTGTACATCACAGCAATATCCTAGGACCTCTTGATCTTCCTCGTTGTCGTCTTCTCAAAGCGCATAACCTTTCCATCATTATTCCGGGTGGTGAACGTGGTAAAAAATACAAAGTCTTAACGGCTGCTTCCCACTCGTGACCTTTCTCGCATCTCCAAATCACTTTCTTATGAGAACCAATAGAAACCTCTGTCGGTTTTGCCGCCCTTGGAAACGAACAAGTCGGATTACCCTTTACAGCACAAAAAAGACGCACGAGGAAACCAGTATCATAAATACTGTTCGTTTTCCCTGCGTCTCTGGTGCTTCCATCTTTCGATGTGCCCTTATCAGGTGGTCTGTAATTTAATTTTCAATCGTTATATTCTGAAAGTTCCATTCTCAGAATGTTCCTTCATCATTCCCTCGGAATACTTCTTGAGTATCATCACTCGCTTGCATCTGTCACACTTAATCCCAATATTCTGAAGTGCCACAGCGGAATCATCACCGCATACAAAGTATTCCATCATTAACTTGTTGCATTTTTTACATCTAATTTCTATAACATTTCCTTTGTTCAATTCAGTTCGCTCCTTATTCATACAAAATCATCAATCTACAATTCTGTACTCGTAAAGGAAAGGGAAATCACCTTTGCAAGCCTTGTGCCGGGAGTTCCGATGAATGTCTGCACATTCCCCAGCTTTGCCGATCTAAAGCCAACTGATATGAATTGTGCTGTCAGCACACAATCACATCAGGCTCCGGCTCTTTCCATAAACCACATATTGTTATCTTCATAGTTATGTAATAAAGAATAGTACGAGCATTTTTAATTTTATCAGCTATCATAATTCTGTATGCCTCCTTCTTCCATGAGATTACAGCAAACGTAGTAGTATTGTCTATCAAAAGGCTTTTACATATTAGATAAAAGCATGTAAAATTTCTTTTACATAGCTTAATTGCGGTCTATTTAGCTTGTTTCCTGACTACTCAGGAAAAATATTTCTACCCTCGCCCCACCTGTATTTTCAGAATT
>ENA-OWOF01000267-OWOF01000267.1-gut-metagenome-genome-assembly--contig:-NODE-267-length-21098-cov-5.673707_pt1 | contig 21098 bp, 17 predicted proteins | sample MGYA00248255_ERZ651790 | MGnify/ENA primary metagenome ERZ651790 (study PRJEB26908, sample SAMEA4031711) | gut metagenome | biome: gut; feature: normal infant; material: stool | place: China | collected 2015...
CTACAGCGCTCTTACGGCGACCAATTGCATTAATTACTTCCATTCTACCTTAATTATTTATACTGGTTAATATCAATTGCCTTTGGCTGCTGAGCCTCATGCTTGTGCTCTGTGCCATCGTAAATGAAGAGGTTGTCCATCAAAGAGCGACCGAGAGGGCCCTTTGGCAACATACCCTTAACTGCGTGACGGAGGATCTTGTCCATTCCATCAGGACGCTTGCGCAACTCAGCTGGAGTATTGAAGCGCTGACCACCAGGGTAACCAGTGTAACGTGTGTAAACCTTATCAGTCTCCTTCTTGCCAGAGAATACAGCCTTAGCTGCGTTGATAATGATTACGTTGTCACCACAATCTACGTGTGGAGTGAAAGTTGGCTTGTACTTACCACGAAGCAACTTAGCAACCTTTGAGCAAAGGCGACCTACTACCTGGTCTGTTGCATCGATTACAACCCACTCTTTCTTAGCTGTCTCCTTATTAACAGAGATAGTCTTGAAACTTAATGTGTCCATTTTAAAATTTAAATTTACTACTAAAAAACGTTTTAATCTTTTCTTACTCACTTAATTTCGGATAGGTGATTCACTAACCGCAAATCCCGGCCACAGGATGTGCTATTAACACACCATACCCAGGGGACTCTAAGTGTATCCCCGAAATAATCGGACTGCAAAATTACACATTTTTATTTGATTATGTGTAAGTTACGAACCGCAGCCCCTATCTTTTATAATTATTTAACTTAGTTTGTCGTGTTTTGTTATTTCCATCCGTTTTTATGGCTTTTTGCATTTCCCAAGCATCTCCTATATATAATCAAGCTTCTTCTGTACATATCAAACTTCTTCTATATATAATAAGGTGTAAGGTTCGCAGTGAGCCCCACACGCCCTGAAAGGGCAGAAGCTCCTAGCCCAGGGCATCGCCCTGGGTATAACGGCAGTCAGCAAGACGCCCTGTAAGGGCAAAAGCTTTCAGACACCAGGCATAAAAACAGCAATGGGATTTCGATACCCCTATCGAAACCCCATTGTTATTCTTGTATAAGTAAAAGATGATGAAAGCGTTTCACAACGCCGTTTTATTTTTTCTGGTGCAAAGGTACAACAAAAACCGTATGCTAGGGGGTATTTTTTAGCATATATGGGGGTAAAATCTATTTTTTCAGCATATATCAAGTCAAAATTACCTCTCCCTAAACGGTTTTTACTACCTAACTCATCTTTTTTCAAGGTCAAAATCTAAAGAAAAAGAACTTAAAAATACGATTACTACCATACCAATGAAACTATTTCGGGGATAGGAATGAAACTATCCCCGGCTACCAATGAAACTATTCCCAGGAATATCTATGAAACTATCCCTTCATTAGATGACGGTAATCCAGATACCTTCCCCTTGATTCTCCGCTGCCTGAATGCGATTCATCAGACGATGGAGCCAGATGCGGGAGTTCACCACCATACCCTTTACCCGATTCTCGCCCACCAGAATGCAGCCCTGGGTATCATCGGGATAGTTGCCGGCATGGATGCGGATGCCCTCGAAACCGGGAACCCCCTGCACATACGGAAGCCACTTCTTGAATCGCGGCGACTTGGTGATAAGTACACGATACGAACCCTCGGGGATGGCGGTATGCCCCGGAATTTTTCTCGCCACCTTGCCGCTCTCTCGACTGAAACGGGCATTCTCCTCCTCCGGCTTCAGCTCCACGCCCTTCAGGTTACGCCAGGTTGGCTCCAGGGTGTCACAGAAGTAGCTCTCCTTAGACAACTTCTCCAAATCGAAACGATGTTCGAAACTGCGCTTGTCACCGGCAGTCTTGCCGGAAACCACCTTGCGCTTCACATCACCATCAGCCAACAGATAAAGTCGGCCGATGGTATAAGTATTCTTCTTAGCTATACGCTCTAAAACTATTTCCATAAGTAAATCAAAATAAATTAAAGTTTAGAAATTAAGATAATTCCTGCCCATCACATCTGTATTTCAACTTCGTAAAACTGTGATAACTGTTACTGTGATAGTTCTCGCTGCCACGTTTCACATATTTTCTATACACCCAGGTAGAAAGCAGATGCGCCGTACCCTCTTCCGAGAGTCCCAGGGCTGCACGAGCCTCCACCACCTGCTGCTCGGTAAACGTATCCGGCAACGACTGGAGGAGATTGGAAGGACCACGCTTGTTGGAATGCTCGCCCACATTGTTCGCCTTCTGGATGTCCTCCTCGAAGAAACGCATCTTGCACCACAGGTCGTAACGCTCACTCCAGCGGATGAAATCCTCTATTTCCGGCTCCCATCTGCAGCCGTTGGCAACATAGAGCACGCACGCCTTCAGATAGGCTATCACGTTGGCACGGAACGTGAAGTTCTCGTAGATTCTGTTCTGCGTAACCTGCGAAAAATCCGCATTCTCCTCACTCAGAATCTCAGCCAGGCGGTAAGCCTCGGGGCAATCTATCAAGCCGGTAGCCATACAGAGGTTCTCGATATAGGGCTTCAGCTCCTTGCGAAACTGATCGTCGTAGGTGCCATACACTGGAATCTTATCGCCGATTTCTCTTTGGGGAATGGTGCAGAAGTTGATTCGGCTCAGCGGACCGTCGGTCAGCACCTTGGAGAAATAACGCTGTCCCTTCTGGATGGTGGTAGAGGCATTCCAGTTGAAACGTACGGTGACACGCTCGGTGACACTTTGGGTTCCCACTCGTGTTTGTCCATATTGATTACCAGGATCAAAGGCGAGGCACATGATACGGAAATGCTGGTTGCCGATACCTTTCAGGGCATCAAACTGGTCAATCTCGTTGAGCGAAGTATAGAGGAAGTGGCCTTTGGCTTCTGCCGTACGCATCACGAAGGCAGGGTTGGTCATATCGGCATCTATCTCCTGTATAATGAGATTATCCGGTCTCTTGCGCTTATCCTTGTTGGCACCCTTACGCATCATCTCCTCCTTCCACTCCTTCTCACGCTTCAGGTTTTCCTGGTCACGCTTACGGATATCCTCCATAATCATCGAAATCGGCATCTGTACGCAACTTTTACCTGCACCTGTGCCTGCAAGGAGGCAGGTCATCAGGGTGGCTTCGTGCTCCACGTTGTCGATATATCTGAATCTGGTATTCCAGAGATGGGTTGCCAGCGGAGGGAAAATGGCATGCGCCACAGCCGGCTGATAAATCTCCGGAGTCTTCGAGATCAGCAGTTCCACCAGCTTCGGCAGCTTCCCGGGCATAGGAGGTGGAGGCGGATAAGAGGCATTACTTTGAACTTCTTTACTTTGAACGTTGAACGTTGAACTTTGAACTGTATGATTAGCATTGCCTGTCATTTGCCCCATAAAGTCCCCCGCCAGGTGTCCCGGGGATTTGCAATCCCCGGCAAGCGAGCTATAACCATTTTGTCCAGAAAGAAAGCCCCCCGCCAGGCGTCCCGGGGATTTGCAATCCCTTATGTGTTCCGGGGATTTGCAATCCCCGGCAAGCAAGCTCTTAGCAGCCTGTTCCGCCAAAGCATTCACCCGAATCACATCCCTCGAAAACGGCTTGGAGCTATCCCCATATTTCGCATAGAAATCATGAATCAGCTGATGGCAGTCATTCTCCTGATAATAGCTCGGCATTCTCATCGCCACCACCTTCATCAGTTCCTCCTCACTCATCACACGAGAAGCGCCAGCGCTCATAATAGCGAGCAGGGAGGAATGTCTGGACCCGATGGTATCGATATTCATCCCCTTCAGTCCTGCGGAATCCTGGAAGAGGTCGAAGGCTATGAGATTCTTCTCACTGGCACTTTCTGCTTCTTGGGCTGCCAGTCCGCCAGCTTTCTGAGCATTTCCAGAATGGCTGATATAATCATCATCAGCACGATGGCTATTACCAGGTTGGGCAGGCTGAATAGCAGCGCCAGAAGGAACAGCAGAATGGCTGTCAGTGCCCTGAAATCGATTGTCTTGAACATCGTCATTACTTTGAACTTTGAGATTTGAACTTTGAACATTATGATTACTATCATTAGGTACTTGCCCCTGAAAGTCTCCCGACAGGCGTTCCGGGGATTTGCAATCCCCGGCAAGCAAGCTATAGCGAGCCGTCCCCTTACCATCAATCGTAAGCCCACGCTTCAAGAAAGCCTCTCTGCGGGCTTGAATCTCCTCATCCGGCAGCACCCCATACCACTCCTTCGAGCGATAAATCTCGGAGTCCTTATCCGTGATAAAGATGATTCTCTCCGGCGTGATGCAGCTCTTATCATATGGAATCCCAGCCGCCTCACAATACGCCTTCTGCGTCTCCTCAATCGTCATGCCCATCGGCATACGGATATCAATATGCAACTTCTTTCTAGCCGAATACTCCAGATGCAGCAGCTTCCCCTTCCATATCGTGTTGCTGCAGTTCAGCTCACGAGCCTTCTCCAGTGCAGCATCCACATACTCTACATCATCCACATCAATAGTCGTCTGAAAGAGGAAGCTTTCAGGCACCGCATCCTCACTAGAACGGTGATTATTCCTGAACTTGGAATAATGAATCGCACGGATAGGCAGCTGTCTTTTCAGCCCCTCGCGTGCCTTCTTCACCGCCTTTTCATCACCAGCATCTACGCCGGGAATCGCCTTTTCCCCACGTATCTGCGCAATCACACCCTTCAGCCACGGCTGTGCTATCAGGGTGTCATAGACATACAGGGGCTGGGAAGAATTCAATCTTCCCATATTGCCCTTGCGTGCCGGATTTAAAGCCATTACCTGTTGCTTTATCGCCATATTTCCATTTTTAATGATTATCCCAAATTCTTCACCTCATACAGTTCAGCAAGCTCCCAGAATCTGTGGGCCAGATCATGGATGAACTTCCTGCCCTTTTCGGTCCATACCAGATAGGTATGCGTCACCGCCTTCCCCATCTTCTCCTTTCTGCCATCGCATTTCGGATCAAGGAAGGCAGTGTATCGGGTGCGGCTCTTCGCCAATCCCATGTGCGCATACTCCGCATAGAGCATGTACTGCCCGCTCTGGTAATACTGGATATGCAGGGCACAGAGCGAGCGGTTCAGCTCCTGCGCCGTAACTCCCAGCTCCTTCGCCACCTGGGTAGTAGTGAAGCAGGAAACGGAATCCAGCACATTGTCACTGTAGATCGCCTTCGGCATCAGCCCATCCACCTGGTGCTCCAGATGAATGATGTTTTCACCCTTTCGGGCGATATTCACCACCTGCTCATCCACCACGCCATTCAGTCTGCGGATTTCCTCATCCTGCTCACCGATCAGCTTTCTCTGCTGCTCCAGCAGCATCTCCTTCTTCTTTAGGGTGGCACGGAGAATCTCTTCGGCATTGCGAATCGTCTCCTCCTCGCTCTCCCCCTCGTGCACCGGGATATAACCGCCCGTCTTGCGAATCTGCGGCAGCACCACCGAGGTAACCCAGTCCTTGAACTTCACCGCCGTAGCCAGTTTCGAACCGAGCACCAGGGCATAAAAACCGCTCTCGTTGACGAAGATCATCGGAACAACCTGCATCTTTCCGTTACATTCGCCATAACGGTTTTTAGCAATTCTAGCGACACCGTGTTTTACGGTGTCGCTAGACCTAACATGCTGTCTTACAGCCTCAGACGCTTTCTTATATCCCAGCGCATCACACAAATCCTTCGCACAGAACCAAGGCTCGCCCTTCTCATCAGTAGCCGTGCGAACCATTCCGAACTCCGGATTCTCAAAAACAGCCACCTGTGCAGCCTGCTTCTTGTTGGCTTCCTTCTTGTCAGCCACCTTCTTACCAGTCTGCACACTCTTCTTGGCAGAGCCGGCATTCTTGCCATCCTCTGCCTTCTGAATCTTTGAATTCATCATAAGCAAAAAAAAATTAAGTAAATATATAAAAGGTACCCGATGGATACCTTCGTAAAAAATACACGCTAAAAGTTTCCGCACATATTTTATCTTTATCAGAATGCAAAACAAAAAAGCTAATAAAAATGTATCAACCTTGTCAAAGACCGATGGGCTGATACGCTGCGCCACTTACAACATAGCAGGAAACCTATCCCAGCAACCTGGCGATAGAAAACGCAAAAGCCCCAGACCTCAGAACCGGTATCGTTCTGAAATCTGGGGCAAAAGTAGAAAGAATACTCCGTTACGCCTTTTCCGCCGAATGCGCCAAATTGAATTCGGCGGAAACAAGAAAGGGGCAAAACCATCATCTTGCCCCTCTATATCAATACTTTATAGAGATATAATTATTTTCTTTACGTCAAATGAAGTCAGTAATTCGGCGCAAGATTCTATATATTGTGAGACTTTGCGAAATCCTCCACAAAACCCTCTACCTCATAATCTATATTCCCGTCATTGATCTTCTTTCTGATATAATTGCCATACGACTTTTGGGTAACACCCAGTTCCAGATGACAATCATCGTGCAGAAAACGAGTGATGGATGAGCCATTAGGAACACCAGCACTCACATAGCCCTGATTAGACCAACGCAGGAAAAACGCCACCACACTCTTGTTCAACAAACCATCGGAAGTGGAAAGCTGACTGTCCGAAATATGATGCAGCTTGAGATATTTCACAAAAGCATCCGCCATCTTCCCGGTAAGCCCCACATCCTTTTCACCCTCAGGAGTAGAAAAGAGATTCTCGGCACTTCTTCCCGCAGAAGATGAAGCACACTTCACCTTAACACTCTGTTCAAAAACAACTTCATCGGTATCATTCTTCATTATTTCAGAAGAATCATCGGAATCCTTATGTTGATGTTCATGACTCTCATAATAGTTCTCTATATAGGTTACGGAACCTGCAAAATGGAAATTTCTACTCATCAGTATGTGGTTTTGTGTCTTCATCAGAATTCTCGTAATTATTCTCTATATATTTGCTATTAGACTGTACATACACAACATTCTTGTACAAGCAAACACCACCGTTTTTGCACAAAAAACGGATAATTTTAAAAAAGTTTTTTCTATCCATATCTTAAGTAGTTTTATTCATTTACTAAAAATTGATATGGTCCTCTAATTGGTATGCGGAGGGCTAGACTAGAAATAGCCAAGGAGAGCTTCTTAGGGTGGCATCCTCGATGCCGGCAGACAAGTCTTCCCTAGGTAAGTGTATTAGTTCGTTTCATGTTGATTTTTTTAGATAAATGTTATTGTTATTCATTATTTATTTTTAGGCACAAAAAGCTTTTGGTATTTTGCTATATGTGCTTCCAAATTGTTAAGTTGCTTCAAGTCTCTCGCAAAAGTAATCCACTGCGAAAAGGCTTCATTGAAATTCTTTTCAAACTGACTCTTGTCAAACTTCTTACCTTCCGCCGTATGTCGTTTGATCAGTTCATCAACGATTCTATCCCAATTATATAGGATACAGCAGCACCATCTTCTCTGCTGCAAAGGCTGAAGACTTACACTTCTCTTCAGCACTCTGAGCACTGTATCACACTTTATATGCGTGATATTAGAAAACTGATATGCAGATATCTGTTCAGCTTTGCCACCAATAAATGAATTGAGATACAAGATGATGCATTCTTCCTGTATCTTATCAATTCTTTTGTCTAGCTGAGCTAAATTCTCCAGAATCAACCCCCTTCTATGTTCTGCTATATCCAGCATATTAATTGTAAATTTATGCGAATTTACTACTAATAGTTGGAACAGCCAAACGCATTACCCACATAGTAAAAATAGGAGGGTATATTTTTCAGAAACGTTAATACTTGAATAAAAATTAACTACAGAATAACAAAAAAAAGAGAGAAAGTGCGCATTTTTAGCGCTACACTTCCTCTCCTCGACTTTTATGGATGGGTAGGTAATTCTATTACCATTTCCACAGCTCTTGTGAACGACATGAGAGGTGTGATTTTTACTCCAGCGCTTCTCAGATAGTTCACCAGTTTCTTCTTGCCCCAGTTGATTCTGGAATCTCTTTCACGATAGAGTTCCCTGAGCTGTTTGACATTGGAAGGCAGAGAATCCAGCTTTTTCTTCAGCTCGGCAGGATCTCCATACCGGGTCATTTCCTCTATTCGAGCCTTCAAGGCCTTGTTCTCCTCCACCAGCTGGTCGTAATGGCGGAGCAAGACTTTTACCTGCTGCTCGTAAGGCAGGTCTTTGTTCATTTCATGCATAAGCATTTCTATTTTAGAATTCCAGGTATACATCTGTTCAAGTCTGGACTCATCAACAGAAGAACCTTACTCTTAGCTCTACTAATCATCACGTTCAGCCTATGTTTCTCCAAAACGAAAGGCAATTGTGCCTCCATACTGCCATAACGGGCATTAAGCACGAAACTGAGGATAATGATTTTTACATCCTGCCCCTGTAAGCATTCTACTGTATTGATAAGCGGCATCTTCTCCTTAGGATATTTCGTTTTCCATAAGGTACGGATGCATTTAACCTGTCTTCGATACGGAGTAACAATAGCAACATCTTTCAGTCGGATACCACCTTGAATGGCTTTCCTAGCCAGCTCTATGGCCTGCTCTGCCTCCGCTACATTGACATCACATTCCATCTCCATCAATTCGCTCTCTTCAGGAACAACTTCTATTGTCTGTATCGGTTCTTGGGATATCCCTTCTACATCCAGCCTTCTGTCCTTGGCGGAATCAGCTGATATCAACTTGATCCCATTCTCATCAGACTCATAGAAATTTCTACTGATGAAATCAGTAATCTCGTCGTTCATGCGATAGGTAACATCGAGAGTATGACGAAGAGTAGGATATCTGTTACAGAGATATTCGAAGATACTTACCGACAACGGATTCTCTGCCAGCTGCGGATGGAAGATTGGCGGCATCTGCTTATCATCTCCGATGAAAATGATACTACCGCACCCAAAGGCACCAATCAAACTGGCATATGCCAAAGGCATCTGACCTGCCTCGTCTACCAAAACAATCTTAGGCTTAAAACCTGAGTTTCGTAAACCTAAATGGATGATAGCAGCATGCAGCGTCATCCCCACGACATCGGCTGGAGCCATTCGCTTCTTGCTATTCTTTCGATAAGCAAGATAATTGTTGTAGGTTCCTGCCTTGATTATCTTCTTGTTCAGTCCTTCACCCTTAATCTTCTCTCCTATTTTCACCACATCGAAATTGCCAGTCTGCTCTGCAATCTTATTCAATGCATTATTTACAGCCTGATGAGTATTGGATATCACCAAAACCTCCTTGCGCATGGATGCATAGACTTGCGCTATTGTAGAGAGTACCGCCGTCTTACCTGTGCCTGGAGGACCTTGCAAGCAGTAAACGGATGGTCGTTTCAGACAGTCTACTACCACCCTATTCTGACCAGTGTTGAGTGTTTTAGGTATTGCAACATATCTTGCATCTATAGCACCTAAGCTTTTTGCACGAGGAACATCCTTCCCAGCCAGCAGATTCAGGAAGCTATACCCAGGATAACCTTCACGGATTCCATCAAGCAATTCGAGCATAGGATCAAGCATCATATGTTCTTGAACTTCTATGTCTACCAAATCTTTAACAGATAAGGCTACAGAAGTTTCTATACTCAAGCCATCAAGATAAAGGTCAATAATCTTAGCCTTATCAGAGAAAGAGCAACTAGAGAGCTTAACGCTATCGCCCACCCTGAGCTTGGTATTATCTTCCGTGGTATGAAGTTCATACTGGTTGTCGCAGACCTTCACCACCAGAGCATCCTTGATCAATAAGCCAGCCTCTACTTTTTCTTCATCGGTAAGCAGAGAATTAGCTTCAATATCAGCCAACTCCAACTCTTTTTGTTGCTGCAAATAATCATAGATACGCTGGTGCATATCTTCTATTAAATTTTCCTCCATATCTTTATTCTCCATTAAGTAATTCGCGTACGTAAGCCCTTGTTTCTTCGTCCTTAATATAGATGGTTACACCTTTGATAGCTCGGGTTAGAAGAATGCGATAGGCTTGGGCTACGGTTTCGAACAATGCATGGGCTGCTGGAAAACGAGGATCAAAACCAGGAACCTCGTCTATATCTTTCATCTTACCCTTAATGAACTTGTTTCGGATAGCTTCCTTCTGCTCGTCTCTAGCACGTTTGCGAGAACTGGCTGTTGCCGTTTCTTCATTGTACTTGATACTCACATACCATTTGCCATTTCTAACGTAAATATCCTCTAGCCACAGCAATCCTACATAGTCAAAATCAAAGCCTCTTACTACATACGGACAGCCCACTTCCGAAAGAGGATCCTGATGCATCATAGAATTTCCTGCACCCTGCACATAGATAGCATAGCCATTCGGATTATTCCAATATCGCTGCCAACGCTTTCCATTCTTATCAGCTAAATCGAAATCGAAGTCAGCATCCGCATCATGCAAAGGAGCCAAATTGCTCATTGATTCCCATTTGCGAGTATAAGAAGAAAGAATTCGGCAAGATTTATCGCCTCCTACCATTTGAGCCCGGATATCAGCTTCCATATCTGAAGGGTAATCCACAACCTTTACTTTGAATTTATCCTTCCACTTTGTAACGTTCTTCAACGGATTCTCAGTAAACAGGCCGTCAATCCAATCTACATATTCCTTGGAACCGGCACAACGGAACTGCATATCCTCAAGAGAAATAAGCGTAAACTCAGCACCCAGTTTTTTAGCCCATCTTTCTATATCCTCTATTTTTGTAGACTCATTGTCTCGGAAAGACTGCTTACCATCGGTAAAGAATATGCTCACCTGGCTTTCACGGATGATATGGTACACCTGCGGTCCCATCTGAAAGCACCAGCCAGCAGTTTTGTTGCTACTAAATCCATCTGCAACAGGATTAATCAAAGCATGCGCCTCGTCGACAACTGAAAGAAAATGAAGGTTATCCTTATAATTTCTAGTCATATCATGTTCTATCATATAATCAAGATAATCTTCAAAATACTCATACTTGAGAGAATTTTCATTATCATCACTCACGTATTTTGGATCAATCTGTTCCATCAATGGCAACAATTCATTTTTCATTCTGCCACCACTCATACCAGGATTGAAATCATTGGCTTTCAATATTAAATCAGAAGCATGATATTGGTATCCATAATAATTGAAGATTTCACTCCAATTATCACTCTGGCTTCCCGATGTCGTCACAAACACGATATTGCCGCAATCCTTCTCTTTAGAGTATTTCATTACGCTCTCTATCCAGAGATTGATGGCTACGGCAGATTTGCCTGATCCCGGAGGACCCTGCACCACAATCACTTCCTTCTTGCCATCCTCCACTCTCTGAGCCAAAGTCTGCATAACCAGGTTAAAGCCCAGACGCTGCTCATCAAGCAACACGAAAGGACGAGCCGTAGCAGAATTTGCACTCAGGTTTTCGGCAACCTGGCGCAAGATGTTTCTGTCCTGCTTGTAAAAGCCATTCACAAAACTGGCAGCAAAGGCTTCGTCACCTTTGCAAATTTTGGATGTTACATACTCAGCCAGATGGTCAGAAGAATCTTTATTATACATCGGATACTCTGAAGTAAGCTGATCATTAGGTGCCTGGCGGTAAGGCTTCAAATCGATAGGTTGCGTAAAATATACACAGCCATTTACCTCAGCTCCTTCATCGAGCACCACAGAATGGAATCTTCTGCAATATTCAGTATATCCCTTAACCTGGTCGGCAGGATGCTTGATCACGCTTCCCTTATGTATCATCAAGCCTTCATAAGAACCTGGAGCATCATTGGGATTTTCCAGATAGTTTTTCAACTCCACGATGATCACCTCTTTCCTGTTCTCCTCGTTGGCACCCAGCAATACCAAGTCGCACCAAGCCGATGCAGCAGGGAGCTTATATTCAAGCAGCAATTCTGTAGTAGAGATATGGGCATCGCCAATAGCCGGCTGCTTCTTCATAGCTTGCACCAACATATCAGCCACCACAGGATAGGAACCAGCATAGGCCTTCTTCTCCTCGTCACTCACATAACGAGTGATGCCAGCCACCTCGTCTATCAGACCATTGAGATCATCCTGGACATAACCACAAAATTCTCTAACTGTGTATAGCATAAGCCTTTATTTCTTAAGATTGTTATTTACTATTATTCGTTTTCCAGCGCATCATAAATGATTTTTCTCTTGAGCTGATAATCCTCATCCGACAATTCATCTATAGACACTTGCATCAATTCTTCAAATTTACCATCAATTTCAGATGCTGTCGATATGTCAAAAAGATGCGGGTATTCATCTCCTTCTTCACTTAACTCTAGGATTGGATATTTGCTCAACAACAAGTCATCCGAAATTTCCATATTCTGTACGGCCATCGTATCACAGAAGACCTCACCATCGTCAGCTATCCATGCATCCAGTCTTGAAATAGAGAGGCGATAAAGCAATCGTGCCCCATATTCAAGCGTTGCAATAAAAACAATATCACCTCGCTTCATTTCATCCAGCTGAGGAAGATACGCTGTCCCGGAATGTTCTATCATATCAACCACCGAGAAGGTATCTGGCTCATCCAGTATGTATATCCAATATTTCATATCCATTGTTTTATGTAATTTCTAAGTTCTTCGTCGCAGACATAAACGTAACAGCCCTTCATACCTCGGGTCATCAGCGTGCGGTAGGTGTTCTTAATTAGAGCTCGCAGCTTGTCATGGGTAGATTCCCTGTCTTCCTGCTCCATCTTTTTCCACCCCCAGATACTGCGATCATTAGAAGACCTTTTAGAAGGATTTACTTTAATAATGCCATCTCTATAGACCAAGTCTTCTCCGATGATGACTCCTACATATTCGAATTCCAATCCTTGGCAAGTATGAATACAACCAATCTGATCTACCGAACCTTTTGATATGCTCCAAGTATCATCATTAGATAGATTCCATTTGTAGGCAAAATCATCACCTATGACAATATCTTTCTGATGACTGTTCTTTCTGGAATTCCAATCCCAGCAATAACCTGCAACCATTCGGCTTTTATTCTTATATCGATTCAGCTTCTTGATTTCAGCCATCATTTCCGAAGGAGAATCAAAAATCTTGAATTCATAGGTAGTGCCGCTTAACTTCATTGGGAGCAGATTGTTATATTGCAGAAGATGATCGAGCCAATTCAAATACTCATCGCTTCCCGAACAACGAAGCTGTGCTGTCAATTGATGATGATGTACATCAGCCTGCTCATATTCAGCCCAAGCCTCGATTGCTGCTACCGAGCCAATATCCCTGAAATCAACCAATTGTTTTTCGTCAATAAAAAATACGCTTACTTTTGCAGCCAATATGATTTCCTTGATCTGGTTCTCACCCAGATTACCATAACGACCACTAAACTGCTGCAAGCGATGAGCCTCATCTACGATCAGCATATCCAGTTCGTTTACCTTCTTATCAAAATATCCCCCACTTGATTTAAAAAGATTTTTGATGGAAGAATGAACATCTTTTGATTCCATAAACTTCTTATAGAACACATTTCTTGGAGCACTGTTTTTAGATACATAATGAGCCAGCAACTTTCTTCGTGTCATTTCCACCAATAGCTTGACAGCAATCACACTCTTACCGGTTCCGGGGCCACCTTTCACGATAACCACCTGTTTTCTTCCAGTTCTAAGATATTCGTCATAAGCCCAGAGAATGTTCTGATAAGCCACTTTCTGCTCATCAATCATCTTGAATTCAGGCTTGCCTTGTGCCATTTTAACAACACTATCTATCAAGCTCTTGGAAGGTACAATCTTACTGTTTTCCACAACATAGATAGATTTATTCTGGTCACTCTTACAAACATATGTAGTGATAAATTCTCTCAGCTTATCTTCTTCGCCCTTGCAGAATACAGGAGCCTTCTGGGTGTATTTCTGATAGCGGGCATCAGATATGCTTCCGTCATCCACATAATTGTGCATAAACACACAAGGATGCAGACTTACCTTTCGCTGCTGAACCGCCTCCTTAAAATCATAGAGAAGAGAAGCATAGCAAGCCACCTGATAACTGGGATGGGTAGTCTCCTTCAACCCATCTTCATAATGGGTTACCACCAGTCCATCCTTCTCTGTAGCCTGAACATGCTGCCATTGTTTCAACTCTATCATAACAACATTGGATTTTTCTTCGCTATCCAATCCTGTTATGATAAAGTCAATACGATTATTGGTTACGGGAATATTATATTCCAGGGCTATTCCCGTATCATCAGGAATTACCTGACTATCTACAACCTTCGCCATAAATCTTAACGAATTATGCCAGGAGAGAATTTCACCTTCACTCGTATCCTCACCCATTTTGGCTTTTACATTGGATGACAATATGCCTTCAATATGGGGGATATCATTCAGGAATCCCCTTTTGGTATTGTTATAGATAATCATGGTAAGTTCTCCGATTGTTATTATCAATTACTAGTTTATTGATTGCCCTTTTTCTTCTTCCACATTTCCTGAGCTGTAGCCCAGGCTGTATCGAATGGAAGTCCCAAGGATGCCAGCATCTCTGGTATTGCCAATGCCCAGCTTACATAATAGTAGGCCAAGAGCTGATAGCCACCAAAGTCTTTCTCCGGAATAGAAGGAACTTTGTAGCCACTCTTCTTGTCCGGTGAAATGCCAGTAGTACCAATCATAGCGATTTCGAAAGCAATCTTCTTGATTTCCATCTTATCCATACCATCGAAATACTCCAGTGCACCCAACATATACATAGACATCATCATGGTCTTCATCGGGTCTTCACCATCCTTGTTCTGGGCATAGAAATCATCCTGATTCTTTTTCTGCTCTTCAGTCAGACCATCAAAGGAATTTCCACCAACAGGAGCATCCTCGCCCAGCGCAGCATCACGCATAGCCTTGGTTTTCTCCATTCTATCGAAGCTATCATCGAAATAGTCAGACAACGGCAAGATTGACATGAATCTTTCGGCATGGAGAGAATCCATAAAATACTCTACCAGATCATACTCCTCGCCCGGTTTGTAGTCATCATAAGCAAGGAATTCATCGTAGAAATCCTTTGCCTGATCAAATTGAGCTCTTGTAGGCTTATACTCCTGATAGAATCTCAAACCGAAGAGATGCTCGAAATGCATTGAGGTAACAATATTCATCACCTTGCTGTTCTGTACAATATCAAGTGGAACGAATTTTGAATTTTCAGAGCCTTTTATCGCCTTGATATTGTAGGTTTCCTGCTCCATCAACGACAATAACTGAATAGCCCTAACAATAGGATACTTATCATACATTCGCTTTTCAACGAACAAATCCAGAGGACAGTTCATCACCTGGAGCATATATCCTCTATGAATCTGCTCTACCAGATTCATTGCCTTGGAATGCTCAAAGCGATTCACCAATTTCTTGATCCAAGCAGCATATTTGGTTCTGAAAGCTATGACGTTATCATTGTTTGAAATGATGACCTTATTGTTGTTCACCTTATCTGCCTCCAAATTCATCTGAAGGTGCATCATTTCATGGATAGCGAGATGCTCCATAAAAGGCTTCTTAGGATTATACTTAATAAGATGATAATCGCGATGATGGGTTGGTCCATATTCCAGTTTAGCAGAAAGATCCAGCGTATCATCCTCCTCTATTTCTATCTTCTGGTTATATTTCATCTCTATCTCATCCTTGATACCCAGAACCACGTTCATATAGTTGGTAGACTCTACTACGGCGTGAGCCGAAGCCAGCATAATCTTATGGAGTTCATCCATTACCTGAGGATTCTCTGAACGGATATCAGCCAGCAGGCAGCCCTTCAAGGCTGTATCAAAAGCCTTCTGATTTTCACGCTGATTATAATAGCAAACAGCCAAACCATAATAAGCGTTTGCATATTTCTTATCACCTTCCAATGATTTCTCGAACAAAGGTATAGCACTTTCATAATCCTCGTTTTCCATCATCAAAGCTGCAACATTATTGATGGCGATAAAGTTATCTGGTGAATATTTCAGCACGCTATCATAGTAGGTACGTCCAATCTCATAGTTGTCTTTATACTTACTATAGAGGTTACCCATCAGAATTAATGCCCAAATATTCTTAGGATTACATCTCAAGGCCTCAATATCGATATCAATTGCCTTATCGATATTGCCTGCCTCCATCTCCATCTGGGCAAGAATACGATAACCCTCACTATGGCGTGAGTGTTTCTTAAGGAACAGCTCCAAACGGCTGTGAGCTTCCTTAAACTGGCGTTTTTCACAGAGAGCAGTAATCTCATTGAATTCTTGCTGAGACTGCTCTAAATCTTTTTGGTCAACTTTTACCTTTACGAAATCTCCATCGATGGTTACTTCTGCTGAGTATCCATCCACGGTATAGTAGGCTAAGAGTTTGTCTCTCAACTCTTCAGGAGAATGGGCTTCAAATACCCCCCCATATCATTTATGTTATATGTTATTTCCATTTTCCTAATTATTTGTTTTGAGAGCAAAGGTACGTTTTTTATTTGAAACAAGCAAGAAAATCGGGAGAAAAGTTTTAGAAAAAGTTACAATCGAAGGGGGATTATATTTCACATCTCCCCTATATGCATTTTCAGATATCACATTCGTGCCTCTGGATTTACCTCGTCCAACAGTCTATCCTATTCGAATTGTGTACGAGCTCGTACACTTTCGCAATGATGTATAGCAACATACATAACAAATGCTCGAAAAACTATAAAATAAATCCACATGGATACTTTAGCAGAACTTTTTGCCCATGTTCTAACTATTTTTTGTACTTTTGGGATGATTTGCAAGAAAAAATATGTCATCAAAACCGCAGTTGTTTATGATGAGGGCATACCTATCTATGTTTCTTTAATTGTGCCAATTGAGCATCCTCTGTTAGAGGATATTCAAGCTACTTTTGAGAGTGAAATTATAATGTTTCAAAATAACAAATAGCATCTGATGATAAATGATTCACCTGCAAAAGCGTGTGACTATGCATAAATTCTAGTGAGCCTTCCTGTAATTGTGCAACAACTTGTTGCACAATTATATTTCCTTGATTATAAAAGAGATACCCCTGCCTTTGCTATGCAATTCCCGCTATCAGGGCTTACTCGGGACTTCCCCCGGTTAGACAGTGCTCATGCCAAGCGTACTAAAAGAGAACTTGCGGTACAAGTTTTCCATGTATCGCAAGGTCGAGTATCTTTTGGCGTAACGCTTTTGTATTCATTCTGAGTTTTGTTTAATCTTTCTCTAATTTCTTTATTTCTTCATTCTCCTCAAACTCCTCAATCCATTCCTTCACCTTGGCTTGCAGCAAGGCTTTGTCGGGCAGATAGAGCTGGTAAGCCGCTGCATAGACGTTTGCGTCTTTAGGAAGAGTGAGTTCTACAAGTGCATCGTTTTTCCGTTCGCAAAGCAAGATACCAATCGTCGGTTTTTCAAACTCCTGTTTTATATGCCTGTCATAATAGTTCACGTACATCTGCATTTGCCCCAAATCTTGATGTGTCAATTTGCCCATCTTTAGGTCAATGAGTACATAACATTGCAGCAGGCGGTTGTAGAACACCAAATCAACAAAGAAATGTTGCTCGTCAAAAGTAAACCTCTTTTGCCTTGCCTCAAAAAGAAATCCCTTGCCTAATTCGAGCAAGAACTGTTGCATTTTATTAATAATAGCATTTTCTAACTTCGATTCAGAATATGCTGTATCTGGATTTAATCCTAAGAATTCCAATGTCAGAGGATTCTTTATTACATCAGATGACTTTTCTACAGTTTGCCCCTCTTTAGAAAGTCGCATTACTTCTTCCTTGTTACGGCTTAATACCAAACGCTCATACAGGCAACTCCCCACTTGTCGGCTCAGTTCTCGCACGCTCCAATCTTGTTGTGTCGCTTCAATTTCATAAAAGCGGCGTTCCTCAACTCGCTCAATGCGCATTAGAATAAGATAATGCGACCATGAAAGTTGGAATTTAGGGACTTCATTCAATTGGGGCAACGGTGTTGCCCCAATTTGATATGGACTATATGCCTTATAGAAAAATCTGCATCTTTTTAAGGTATCAACAGTCCATCCGTTTCCATATTCAGCACAGAGTTGTTCAGAAAGTTGCTTAAGCACTTTCTTTCCGTATGCGGCACGCTCATATCCATTCTGCTCATCCTCAACAATGAATTTTCCTATTCCATAATAGGTATATACCATTGCTGTATTAATAGCAGTCTTTGCTTGTTTCCGAGATTTTTCAATCAATTTAGAGATGTGCTCAAAGAGAGCATCCTCACGCTTCTGTATATCATTCATTTTCATCTTCCGATAATGCAATATTATAATATAGGGACAAAAATACAATAAAAAGTTGAAAATAATTAATTTGCTATTGAATATTTTATTATTTTAGCAGAAATATGTAGATTCTAAGTCCTTAAAAAATGAGTTACCGCCCCAGTTCGTGCATTTTTTTAAGGAACTGCCTTTTCGCTTACGGAGAAAAAGTGGCAATATTGCCAAAAAATCTTCGTAAGATATCATCCAGATAGCACTCGATGATATCGAAAATTCAGAACTTAGGGAGCCACTTACTCTCTACAGACACATCAAAGCCAAGATGATAGACGACGACCTGTACTATATCCTTCTTGACGAAGTGCAACTGGTACCCAGATTTGAGGCACTGCCAAAAATCTCAGAAAATACGCAAATCTTTTTAGTAGAAATATTAGAAAATACGCAAATCTTCTATAATGATTGTAGTAGTTTTACCAACCTTCTATAGAAAATGGTCTCCTTGCTAAGGATTAACGAGGGGGACGTTATATTCTGCCGCAAATCGCTAAAAAAGTATAATTGCGGCAGATTATAGTACATTATATTTTGCCGCAAACTATATTTTTTGTACTTTTGCGGCAGAATATAATAAGTTTTGAGACTATGATAGTAGGAAGAAAAGAGGAAATTGCAGAATTAAACAAGTTGTATTACAGTGACCGACCAGAGTTTGTCGCCGTATATGGCAGACGACGTGTGGGCAAGACGTTTCTTATCAAGCAGGCACTGAAGGGTCGCATTACCTTTCAGCATACAGGGGTTTCGCCAGTTGACCAGGATAGTGACAAAAGTCGGATGAAGGTTCAACTGGAGAGCTTCTATTATGCGCTTCTTAATCAAGGACTTGAGGGATATAAACAACCTAAGTCCTGGATGGAGGCATTCTTCCAGCTGGAACAGTTGTTGCAGCACTTGGATACAGGTGAGCGACAGGTCGTCTTTATAGATGAACTGCCATGGATGGATACACCTAGGTCTGGCTTTCTTCCTGCTTTCGAGAACTTTTGGAATGGATGGTGCAGTGGCAGAGATAACATCATGCTGATCGTTTGTGGCAGTGCTACCTCATGGATTCTTAGCAATTTGTCGAGAAACAAAGGTGGACTTTATGGCAGATTGACTGCGGAAATCAAACTATCTCCTTTTACCTTGCGAGAGTGTGAAGAGTATTTTGAGCATAATCAAATCCAAATGAGCCAATATGATATCTTGCAAAGTTATATGGTGTTTGGAGGCATACCTTATTATATAAGCTATTTCCAGAAAGGATTGAGCTTCGAACAGAATGTGGATAAGATTCTGTTTGGTAGCAAGCCTCGTTTGCGTGATGAGTTCAACCGGCTTTTTGCTGCCATCTTCAATAATCCAGAGGATAGCAAGAAGGTAGTCAGGCAGTTGGCTACTCGTCATGCAGGTTTCACTCGTGAGGAAATCAGTAAAGCCACCGGTATTCCTTTGGGTGGTGGACTAACGAATACGCTTGCAGCTTTGGTGGAGAGTGATTTTATTATGCGATATCATCCTTATGGTAAGGCGAAGAGTGTGGAATGCTATAAGTTGATGGATAATTTCTGCCTCTTTTGGCTGAAATATGTGAAAGCTAATGCATGTGATGCAGGATTTGCCAATGATAACATGACTTCAGACATCCTGAAGGCTTGGCATGGGGTGGCTTTTGAGGAGATTTGTTGGCAACATATAGAGCAAATCAAGCGTGCTCTTCAGATTGCTGGCGTCAAATCTTCTGTTTCTGCCTGGAGTGTGAAGGGAGATGATGAACAAGAAGGCGTGCAGATTGACTTGTTGATTCTTAGGGATGACAACGTGGTCAATCTATGCGAGATGAAGTTTGCCAGTGCTCCTTATCATATAAGTAAGGATGAAGAAATGCGTTTGCGCCATCGCATAGAGGCATTGAAGAGCACTTTGTCGCCAAAACAGTCTGTTCATCTTACGATGATTACCACTTATGGTGTGGCGTATGGCAAGCATAGTGGAATTGTGCAGAAAGAGGTTACAATGGAGAATTTATTTAAGTGATCCCTGATTATTTGTCGGATTTCGACATTACTATTATTTTTACAGCTGATAATCAAATAATTAAAAAGATGCAAGAATATATCAGTAGAAATATCGACAAAGAGTTCATCGCTTGGAAAGACGATTCCATGCGCAAACCACTCTTGCTCCGAGATGCCAGACAGGTAGGAAAACGTCCTCGTTTATTTGGGCAACAGGTTGTTGCCCAAATCCTTCTTGTAATTGTGCAACAAGTTGTTGCATATTTACATCGTCTAATTTGGCAACAACTTGTTGCCAAATTGTAATTCGCTGATTACAAAGCTCATACCATGGCGAATATACATTAGATTACGATAGGAACTAAGGCTAATGCCATTTCGCCTACAAAGATAACTGATTTTTACGAGAAGAAACTGAAAATCAGGAATCTTTTTAAATAAATCGGTGATTTGTAGAACTTTTATTCGGTGATTTGTGGAACTTTCATTCGGTGATTTGTGGAACTTTCATTCGGTGATTTGTGGATTTTATCCTCAACCTTGATGCACTGTTTTAGTGCATCAAGAGTGATCACAGCTATCACAATAACAGTTATCACAGTTTTTACGGAGGGGTATCTGAAGGGAAGGGAAATGTTAAATAGAATTTAACTATATATATTATTATAAATATATAATATCATTAGTGTCCAATAAAAATTGGACACGTTAATTAATTAATCAAATAGTCCCTTAAAAAGGGGATAATCGAGTTCTT
>ENA-OWOF01000270-OWOF01000270.1-gut-metagenome-genome-assembly--contig:-NODE-270-length-20739-cov-13.492740_pt1 | contig 20739 bp, 17 predicted proteins | sample MGYA00248255_ERZ651790 | MGnify/ENA primary metagenome ERZ651790 (study PRJEB26908, sample SAMEA4031711) | gut metagenome | biome: gut; feature: normal infant; material: stool | place: China | collected...
CTGTATGAGACTCTGACCGGTATCCAGATGGGCAGAATCGAAGCTCCTAAGGGCTGGATCCATGTGATCGAGTAATCGCTGACAGAAGGCATGGAATTGTTTAAAACAGGATAATCAGAAAATGCGTGTGGATCATCTCTGCACGCATTTTTTTGCTTGCGATGAGCCGGAGTTTGATGTAAAATGTAAGTGCTTACATAGAAATGTTACTTTGAATGTAAAATACTATGGATTTCAGGATATTTGAATGATGGAAAGAGAACGATAAATGCAGATCAATGACCGTATGGAACAACTACATAATGCAGTCACACAGACTTACACCGCAGTGGAGCCGGACGGTCCCGGGAACTGTGGGAAGCAGGAAAGGGGCAGAAGCAGAGAGATTGTCTGTGAACATTTCCTGGATGTCTATGTGGACGAGCAACTGACATTCCGTCTGACCTGCACAGCCACGCATCTGCCGGAGCTGATACTGGGGAGACTTTTCACGGAAGGCTGGATTGAAAGCATCCGGGATGTGGAGAGCATTACGATCTGCGAGAGCGGTAGAAGTGCGAGAGTATTTTTGCAGGAAAATTTACGGGGAAGCGACAGACAGATATCGACAGACAGAGAGGCTTCCTGCTGCATCGGGAATCTTACTTTTCTGGGAAAAAACGGGAAAAGACAGTTACGGGAATTACCCGGGACAGAATGGCAGAATGCGTGGGTATTTGCCCTGGCGGAAGAATTCGCCGGAGACTGCGAGCTGCACAGACAGACCGGAGGAACCCACAGCTGTTATCTCGGAGTAAGAGACAAATGCGTATGCAGCATGGAAGATATCGGAAGACATAACGCATTGGATAAATGTATCGGTTATGCACTTTTGGAACAGCTGGATCTGTCGGAGTGCATTTTGTTTACTACGGGGCGGGTTCCAACGGATATGGTACAGAAAGTGATCGCTGCCGGGATTCCGGTGCTGGCGTCCAAGGCAGTACCTACGGATCAGGCGATAGAACTTGCAAAGAAATATCATCTGAATCTGATCTGCAGAGCCTGGCCGGATCGGATGGAGATCTATCATGATGCAAGAAAGTAACTCCGAGAACGGACAGGGGAGACTGCTTCATTCCGACGGAATAGCACGGAAGGAAACGAAGTGAGAGGAGTCGCACATGAAAGAATTGGAAGAATGTCTGGAGGCATTACTGGCAGAGGTAAAGCCCATAGAAAAAACAGAATATGTGGCACTTACGGATGCCTGTGACCGGATCCTCGGTGAGGATATTGTGGCGCAGATGATGATTCCTCCCTATCCGAAGTCTGCCATGGACGGTTATGCCCTACGGGCAGAAGATACGCTGGGTGCGGACAGAGAACATCCGGTTACTTTACAGGTTGTGGGAGAATTATTTGCCGGAGATTGCGCAGAGATTCCCTGTAAAGGAGGATGCGCAGTACGCGTAATGACCGGTTCTTATGTGCCGGAAGGATACGATGCGGTCATCCGGCAGGAAGATACCGATTATGGCGAGCAACAGGTACAGATCTACCGGGGGATTACAGCGGGAACAAATTATTGTTGCGTGGGAGAGGACATCCGTGAGGGTGAGCAGATCCTTGCACGGGGGACACATCTGCGTGCACTCCATATGGGGCTTTTGGCAAGTCTCGGCATTCACAAGGTGCCGGTCTATGAGCGGATAAAGTGCAGTATTCTATCCACAGGTTCGGAACTGATGGCACCGGGAACGCCACTTTTACCGGGAAAAATATATAACAGTATCGCTTATATGCTGCGGGCTTCCATGGAAAGACAGGGAATACAGGTGCCCTTCACGGAAATCTGCGGAGATGATAAAGAGATATTAAAAAAACAGTTAAAGAAGGCATTGGACGTGGCGGATATTGTGATCACTACCGGTGGGGTGTCTGTGGGGAAAAAGGATCTGCTGCCGGAAGTGCTGGAAGAGATGGGAGCGAAAAAAATATTTTCCCACGCCAACATCCAGCCGGGAACTCCGACGATTGGCAGCGTCCTGGATGGTAAAGTCATCTTAAGCCTGTCGGGAAATCCCTATGCGGCGTATGCCAATTTTGAGTATTATTTTTGGGAACTGGCAGCGTATTTGACACAGGATGCATCCTTGAAAGTGCGAAGAACGTACGCGGTACTTTCTGACCCTTATCCGAAGGTGAATAAGCTCAGACGCTTTGTCCGGGCATATGCGGAGGAAGGCAGAGTGACACTTCCCACAGCAGTACATGCTTCTTCGGTGCTTTCCAACATGAGAGATTGTAATTGCTTTATAGATATAGAACCGGGGCGGCAACTGCACCCCGGAGATGAAGTGAAGATTCAATACTTTAAATGATACAAAGGTCACAAGACAAATCGTTTCGACGTGCTTGCACGGGAGGAAGGTCAACATGCAGAAATTTACCCTTGGCACAGCGGTCCTCGCCGGCGGCAGAAGCAGCCGGATGGGACAGAACAAGGTCTTAATGGAATATCAGAACCGCAGATTTTTAGACAGAATCTGTGAGGAACTGCAGGGGTTTGATGAGAAACCCTGTATTTCTGCTGCCATGCCCGGAGAATATGAGGATCTGGGGCTTCCCGTTGTCTGTGATGAGCATCGCGAGATCGGACCTATGGAAGGAATCCGGCAAGTCCTGATCCACACATCCTGCGATTATGTATTTGTCTGTGCCGGGGATATGCCCTTTATCACGGGAGATATGGTGCGGTATATGGCAGAATTTATTTCCTCGGACTATGACTGCTATTGCATGGTGGATGAGGATCATATTCATCCGCTGTGTGCCATTTATTCGAAAAAAATACTGCCGGTGATAGAAGAACTGATCGAACAGGGGCAGTATCGCCTGATGCAGATCCTGCGCAGGGTGCGGACCAAATACATCCGTCTGGAGAACAGCTGCTTTGATAAAAAGCAGCTGCGCAATATCAATACCAGAGAAGAATTCGAAAGTTTAAGCCTGCCGCTTATCTTCTGCGTCAGCGGCATCAAGGACAGCGGAAAGACCGGACTGATCATTAAGCTGATCAACGAGTTCATCCGGGACGGATACCGCGTAGGTGTGATCAAACACGACGGGCATGAGTACACTATGGATCAGGAAGGAACGGACACATACCGTTTTACGGAAGCAGGAGCCAAAATCAGTGCTATTTATTCCGGCACGCAGTCCTCTGTGAACCGTAAGGGAAAAGTGACCGCGGAGGATATGATAGCTGCCTGCGGGGATGTGGATGTTCTGATCCTGGAGGGATTGAAGGATTCCGCGTATCCGAAGGTTGAAGTGGTACGGAGAGCGGTGTCGGAGCATACAGTATGTGCCACAGAGCACCTGATCGCGGTTGCAACAGATGTAGTGACGCAGGATGCAGTGAACTGTCCTGTGTATGACATGAATGATATAGCAGGTATTTATGCCTGTATTTTAGGATACTTTGGTATATCCGGGAGATTACGATGAAACTGATCAGAACAGAAGATGCAGTGGGACAGGTGCTGTGCCATGATATTACCCAGATCATTCCGGGAGTGGTGAAGGATGCCGTGTTCCGTAAGGGACATATTGTCACGAAAGAGGATATTCCCGTATTGTTATCTGTGGGTAAGGAACACCTCTATGTGTGGGAAAAAAAGGAGGGTATCCTGCATGAGGACGAGGCAGCGGTAATTTTACGGGATCTGTGCATCAATGACAATATGACTGCCAGTGAACCGAAGGAAGGCAAGATCGAGATCCGGGCAGCAGCAGACGGATTGCTCAAGATCAATTCCAAAAAATTACGTGCGGTGAACGGACTGGGAGAGATGATGATCGCCACCATTCACGGCAATTTTCCGGTGAAAGCAGGAGACAGGCTGGCGGCCACGCGCATTATCCCACTGGTGATCGAAGAGGAAAAAATGAACCGGGCGAAGGAAGCAGCCGGCGGGGAAACGCTTCTTAAGATCCTGCCCATGTCCCATAAAAAGGTGGGGATCGTCACCACCGGCAGTGAAGTATTTAAAGGCAGGATACAGGATGCTTTCGGACCTGCCATCCGGGCAAAGCTTGCGGCATATGATACGGAAGTGATGGGACAGGTGATCCTGGATGACTGTCAGGAAGATATTTCGGCAGCGATTCTTAAGTTTGTCCGTCAGGGCGCAGACATGGTGCTGTGTACCGGCGGCATGAGCGTGGACCCGGATGACAGGACACCGGGAGCGATCAAAGCTGCGGGAGCGGATATTGTGTCTTATGGGGCACCGGTGCTTCCCGGAGCCATGTTCCTGTTAGCTTATCTGGGAGAGATTCCGGTGCTGGGACTGCCGGGCTGCGTGATGTATGCGGGACGCACGGTATTTGACCTGGTACTGCCGAGAGTACTGGCAGGAGAACGATTGACGAAAGCTGATCTGGACAGCTACGGAGAGGGCGGATTGTGCCTAAACTGTGAGGTATGTCACTTCCCCAATTGCGGTTTTGGGAAACAGTAAACAACAGAAAGGAAACAAAAATGTCAGGCTTTACTCATTTTGATGCGCAGGGAAACGCCATCATGGTAGATGTAACAGACAAGGATATTACAGAGAGATGTGCCACGGCAAGTGGCTGTATCCGGGTGAGCCGTGAAGTATTTGATGCGGTGAAGGACGGTACGGCAAAAAAGGGAGATGTTCTGGGAACTGCGCGGATCGCAGGGATCATGGCGGCCAAACGGACCTGGGAACTGATCCCTTTGTGTCATCCACTGATGCTGACAAAGGTCACCATAGATTTTGCTATGGAAGAGGAGACCTGTACGATACGGTGTTTCTGTACAGCAAAATTATCCGGACGTACCGGCGTGGAGATGGAGGCACTGACCGGGGTGAATGTGGCACTGCTTACCATCTATGATATGTGCAAGGCAATGGACCGCGGCATGGAAATGGGAGAGATCCATCTGGAGGAAAAGATGGGTGGCAAGAGCGGACATTTTCAAAGAACAGAATATTATGAAAAAATTTAATAAAGAAATGACAGCAGTAATGACAACGATCCTGGCAGCAATGCTGCTTGCAGGATGTGGATCTGAAACGAAGAATGCAGCAGATACCGGGCTGACTGATTCCGAAACAAATGCTCAGGCTGATGTGGAAGCAGGCAGCATGGCGCAGGATACGGAGAACGGTGAAGCTGTGGAACTGACGATTTTAGCGGCAGCTTCCCTGACGGATGTATGTAATGAGATCAAGACAGAGTATGAAGCAGCGCACCCAAATGTGACACTGAACTTTTCTTATGGAGCATCCGGAGCCTTACAGACACAGATCGAGGAAGTCGCTCCGGCAGACCTGTTTTTCTCCGCAGCTACCAAACAGATGACAGCGCTGAACGATGAGGGACTGATGGATTCGGATTCTATTGTGAAGCTGTTGGAAAATAAGGTAGTTCTGATCGTTCCGGAAGGCAGTGATAAGGACATTACCTCTTTTGAAGATGTGGCAACAGATAAAGTCGGCATGATCGGTCTGGGAGAGCCGGGCAGTGTGCCGGTAGGTCAGTACTCCGAGGAGATTTTCAACTCTCTGGGAATTTGGGATACGGTAAAGACAAAGGCAAACTACGGCTCCGATGTCCGCACGGTACTCTCCTGGGTAGAAACCGGTGCTGTGGACTGTGGCGTGGTATATGCAACAGATGCTTATGTGGGCGAGAACATCAAGATCGTCTGTGAGGCTCCCGCGGGTTCCTGCAAACAGGTGATCTATCCGGTGGGAATCGTGAAGGCGAGTGAACACGCAGATGTGGCAGCAGAGTTCCTTGCCTATCTGCAGACCGATCATACCATGCAGAAATTTGAAGCCTACGGATTCTCTGCGGCAGAATAGGAGCAGAAATGGATTTTTCACCCTTATGGATCTCCCTGAAGGTCGCGGTATGTGCGACGGTGTTTACGTTTTTCTTAGGTCTGCTTTCTGCCAGACTGGTCATCTCCTTAAGAGCGGGCAAGGCACTGATTGACGGCATTTTCTCTCTGCCGATGGTATTACCTCCTACGGTAGTCGGATTTTTCCTGCTGGTCATCTTCGGGAAAAACAGTCTGTTAGGCGGGCTGCTCTTAAAAATGGGAATCAGTGTGTTGTTCACCTGGCAGGGGGCGGTGATCGCGGCAGTGGTGGTATCTTTTCCCATCATGTACCGGACAGCCCGCGGTGCCCTGGAGCAGGTGGATGTGAATCTGATTTATGCGGCAAGGACGCTGGGAATGTCAGAGGCAAAGATTTTTTTGGGGATTCAGCTGCCGGCGGCATGGCCCGGTGTGGCGGCTGCCACGATTCTGGCATTCGCCAGGGCTATGGGGGAATTCGGTGCGACGATCATGTTAGCCGGAAATATTCCCGGAAGGACACAGACCATGTCGGTGGCAATCTACACGGCAGTGCTAAGCGGTGACCGCAGTCTTGCCTATTACTGGGTAGCTATTATCATGGGAATATCCTTTTTCACCATTTTCCTGATGAATTACTGGATGGGTTATCAGGAACGGAGAGGCGGTGGAAAGAGATAATGGCTTTGTATGTGGATATTGAAAAAAAGTGCGGAGACTTTCTACTGAAGGTAAAGTTTACCGCACAAAAAGAAGTACTGGGGCTGTTAGGTGCTTCCGGCTGCGGCAAGAGCATGACACTCAAATGCATCGCAGGAATCGAAAAGCCGGATAAAGGTGTGATCCGGCTGGACGATAAAGTGTTTTTTGATTCGGAAAAACGGATCCATCTGCCGGTACAGAAGAGGAGAGTAGGCTATTTATTTCAGGATTATGCACTCTTCCCGAATATGACGGTGTTTCAGAATATCCTGTGCGGCGCAGGTGACAGGAAGAAAGCATCGGAGTATGTGAAACGTTTTTTCCTGGAAGGTAAGGAGCAGCTGTACCCGACGCAGTTGTCCGGTGGACAGAAGCAGCGTACCGCCATGGCAAGAATGTTGGCAGGGGAACCGGAGATACTGATGTTAGATGAGCCCTTTACGGCACTGGACAATTATCTGAAGATGCAGCTGGAGCGGGAATTGATGAAGGTGATGGAAGATTATGGGAAGACAGTACTGTTTGTATCCCATGACCGGAACGAGGCCTATCGTATGACGGACCGCATCGCAGTCATGGAAGACGGACAGATCCTGGATGTGCAGCCGAAAGAGGAGCTTTTTAAGAACCCGTCATCTCTGGCGGCAACGCTTCTGACCGGATGTAAGAATGTCTCGATGCTGCAGGCTGAATCTGATGGCAGATATGCGGCAACAGACTGGGGAATGCGCCTGGCTGCGCCGTTCAAGGAAGGCAACTACAAATACGCGGCATTCCGGGCACACTATTTTCAGGTCGTTTGGGCAATGGAGGAAACGAATGTGCTGGAGTGTCATATTCTGCGTGTGATCGAGGATACCTTTTCCACAGTGGTTCTGCTCTGCAACAGTAATCGGACCGGAGGACAGACGTCAGAAGTATTGACCTATGAATTGCCGAAGGAGGAATGGCAGGCGCTGAAACATGCAGAAACACTGTATCTGAAAATGCCGCCGGAACAGATCATATGGCTGGAAAAATAAAAGGAGTACATAATGCAGGACGGTCTGGGAAGAGAAATTGATTATTTGAGGATATCGGTCACGGACAAGTGTAATCTCCGGTGCAGATACTGCATGCCACCGCATGGGATCACGCCGTTAGCCCATGAGGAGATATTGACGCTGGAAGAAATCTTCCGGCTGGTGGGGATCATGGAACAATTGGGCATCCGGAAGGTGCGTCTGACCGGTGGGGAACCCATGGTACGGAAGAATCTGCCGTGGCTGGTGGAGCATATCCACGGACTGCGTGGAATCCGGGAGATCGCCATGACTACCAATGGGACGCTGTTTGCACCACAGGCAAAAGTCTATCGCGAAGCGGGACTTACGGCAGTGAACATCAGCCTGGACACGCTGGATCCGGAACGTTTTCGCTGCATCACCGGCTGTGACCGGGCAGATCGCACAGCAGGTGTGGACAGTGTGCTCTGTGCGATCGATGCGGCGCTGGAGCAGCAGCTTAGGGTGAAGATCAACTGCGTTCCCTGTGTGGAGATGAATGGAGACGATCTGGAAGGGATTGCTATGCTGGCTGAAGACAGACCCGTGGATGTCCGGTTTATCGAGTTGATGCCCATAGGCTGTGGAAAAGAATACACCGGAATTCCTTCGAAAGAGATTTTACGCAGACTGGAGCAGCACTTTGGAAAGGCAATCGCAATTCCGGGGAAAGTGAATATAGAAACTGGCCGGTTGACAGAAAATTTTGCCAGAGAAACGAGTAATCCGGCCGACAATTCCGGTCGTAGAACGGACGGTCCGGCAGAATATTATCAGTTTCCGGGATTTTGTGGCAGGATCGGATTCATCAGTCCGATTTCCCATAAGTTCTGCAGGGAATGTAACAGAGTCCGCCTGACCTGTGAAGGAAGACTGAAGCTTTGTCTGCATTATGACAGGGGACTGGAGCTTAAGCCACTGCTTCGAAGCGGTGCTTCCGATGAGGAAATTGGAAGGCAGATCATAAACGCTCTGAAGGAGAAACCATCAGAACATCATTTCCGGGAAAGGACAGAAGGTAAAGAACTGCCGGATGGTGTGGAAGAACAGCGGAAAATGGTACAGATCGGTGGATAGATAAAAAACATGACCGGCGCGGGCCGGCAGAACGGACCGGCGGGAAAGAAAGGTTGACAGTTATGGCAGGAGAAGTAGCAGCAGTATGTATCAGTGAGAAAAAAGGAACAGCCAAGCAAAATATCGGAAGCTGTAACTTTATAGAAGACTGGGGACTGGAGAAGGATGCCCATGCGGGCAACTGGCACAGGCAGGTAAGCCTGTTATCCTGGGAAGAAGTGGAAAAATTCCGCGCAAGAGGCGCAGATGTGGCAGATGGTGCTTTTGGTGAAAATCTGCTGGTGAAAGGATATGATTTTAAATCTTACCCGGTGGGAAGTATTTTCAAATGTAATGATGTGGTGTTAGAGATTACGCAGATAGGAAAAAAATGCCATTCGGAGTGCGAGATCTTCCATATGGTGGGGGATTGCATCATGCCCAGAGAAGGTGTGTTCGCCAGGGTACTGCATGGCGGCAGAATCGATGTCGGTGATGGTTTAAGACTGATCAGTACCAGAAAACTCCGCGCAGGAATCATTACTGCCAGTGACAAAGGGAGCAAAGGAGAGCGGCAAGATGAGAGTGGTCCCGCTATCCGCAGGATCATAGAAAAACAGGGTTATGAAGTGGTCAGTCAGGTGGTACTGTCGGATGATGCGGAAGGTTTATACCGGGAAATGGTAAGACTTGCGGATGAAGAAGATGTGGATGTAGTATTCACTACCGGAGGAACCGGCTTTTCTCCCAGAGATAATACCCCGGAAGCCACCATGCGGGCAGCTACCAGAAATGCACCGGGAATCGCGGAGGCGATGCGCTATTACAGCCTGCAGATCACTCCCAGAGCGATGTTAAGCAGAGCTTCCAGTGTCATCCGCAACCGGACGTTGATCGTGAATCTGCCGGGAAGTCCCAAAGCAGTGAAGGAATGCCTGGAGGCAGTACTGGATACACTGGCTCACGGAATCCGCATTTTACGGGAAGAAGATGGCGAATGCGGTAATAGTACTTCGCTAAAAAAATAACAAGTTTGTTAAATAATTAATCTAATTGAAGAATGTTTCTCAAGAAGGTATAATGTAAGCACTTACATTATACCTTCTTAATTCGGGGTAGAGTCGGTAAAATCTTATGCCTGTTGGAAGAGATACAGTATTCAGCATGACGGGATATACACAGGAGGGTTTCATGCATTCCGAGAATATTATTTACAAAAATGAAATGAATGAAAAGACAACAAAATTCCTAGATAAATTTGTAAAGAGGGTGAAGGGAAATCCTCCCGGAGTCTGTCCGATCGCAGTGCAGCTTTCTTTTTTACAAAGTGCCAGAAGCCAGACCTGCGGTAAGTGTGTTCCCTGCCGTGACGGACTGGAACAGGTAGAGAATATGATGCGCAGCATTCTGGACGGTAAGGCGGATATGGAGACCTTTAACAATATGGTATCCCTGGCGGAAATGATTCAGGATACGGCAGACTGTGCCATAGGTTATGAGGCGGCCAACATTGTATTGCAGAGTGTGGAGTTGTTCCGTGATGAATACATGAGCCATATTGAACAGCACAGATGCCAGGCGGAAGTGGGACAGAAGGTTCCCTGTATTTCCCATTGTCCCGCACATGTGGATATTCCGGGTTACATTGCGCTGATCGGTGAACATCGTTATGCGGATGCCATTAATCTGATCCGCAGGGATAATCCGTTTCCCACAGCATGCGCATTTATCTGTGAACACCCCTGTGAGGCAAAATGCCGCAGAGACCTGATAGATAGCCCGGTCAATATCCGTGGACTGAAGAAATTCGCGGTGGATCAGATCGCGGCAGATCAGGTAAAGGTGCCGGAGTGTAATGTCACCACCGGTAAAAAAGTAGCTATCGTAGGAGGAGGTCCTTCCGGACTGACGACTGCTTATTATCTGTCTCTGATGGGACATAAGGTAGATATATACGAAGAGAGAGAAGCACTGGGAGGAATGCTGCGATACGGTATTCCCAATTACCGTCTGCCCAAAGACAGACTGGACGAAGACATCAATGCGATCCTGTCCACCGGTAATATTACAGTGCATTACAACATGGCCATCGGCAGAGATATCACTATGGAGCAGCTTAAGGAGCAGTACAATGCAATCTATATTGCTATCGGTGCCCAGGTAGGTAAATCTGTAAACGTAGACGGCGTGAACAGCAACGGAGTCTATTCCGCAGTGGAAATGCTGGGTGAGATCGGCAGGGGCAATATTCCGGATTATACCGGCAAACGTGTGGTGGTCGTAGGCGGCGGAAACGTAGCCATGGACTGTGCCCGCTCTGCCATCCGGTGCCATGCAAAAGAGGTAACGGTGATCTACCGCAGACGTCAGATCGACATGACGGCACTGCCTTCCGAGATCCAGGGAGCCATTGAAGAGGGCGTGGAACTATTGACACTGAATGCACCGGTGAAGATCAATGCGGATGCGGAGGGGAATGTCTGTGGATTTGTGGCACAGCCCCAGATCATCAGTGTGTATGACAAGCAGGGAAAACCTTCTGTAACGGTGGCAAATAAACCTAAGATCGAGGTGCCCTGTGAAGTAGTACTTATGGCCATCGGTCAGGATATTGTCTCTGCACCCTTTGCAGAGTATGATGTGAATCCCAGAAGAAAGACATTTGAGACATTAGATACCACCAGGCTTAAGAGCTATGACAAGATTTTCGCCGGCGGTGACTGTGTATTCGGTCCGGCAACCGTAATTAAGGCAATTGGTGCCGGCAAAGTAGCAGCACTGAACATTGATGAATACCTTGGGTATCATCATAAATATCTGGAGGATATTAAGATTCCGGAGCCCAGAGAGAATGACAGAACCCATTACGGCAGAGTGCATCTGACAGACCGTTCCGCAAGAGAGCGTAAGAACAATTTCGAACCGGTGGAAAACGGAATGTCCTACGATGAGGCGATGCAGGAATGCGGTAAGTGCTTAAGATGTGATCATTTCGGATGCGGAGTGGTAGAAGGAGGCAGAGTATAATGGTAACGATCACCATAGATGGAAAACAGATTTCCGTAGATGAGAATTTATCCATACTGGAAGCTGCACAGGAGGCGGACGTCAAGATCCCCACACTCTGCTACCTGAAGGATGTCAATGAGGTAGGAGCCTGCAAAATGTGTGTTGTGGAGGTGGAAGGCAGCAGACATCTGGTAACCTCCTGCAATACAAAAGTAAAAGAGGGAATGGTGGTGAACACTCATTCCGAGAGAGTGGTGAACAGCAGAAAGCAGGTATTGAACATGCTACTTGCCAACCATGATGTAAGATGCTTCTCCTGCAGCAAATCCGGTGACTGCAGACTGCAGGATCTGTCCAATGAATATGGCATTACGAAATCCTGCTATCCCGGAAGTGCAGCCAAATTTGAAGCGAAAAAAGAGAATCCTTTTCTGACGTATTATCCGGAGCTGTGTATCAATTGTCAGAGATGTGTCAGCACCTGCAACAAGGTGTCCTGTAACGGCACCCTGCATAACAGTAAGATCGGTACGAGAACACTGATCGATGCTCCGTTCGGACCGGACTGGAAGGAGACAGACTGCGAGTCCTGCGGTAACTGCGCGGCAGTATGTCCTACCGGAGCACTGGTAGCCAAAAACCGTAAAAAGTACCAGGTCGGCAAGGTGAAAAAGGTTCTGACAACCTGTCCCCACTGTGCTACCGGCTGTCAGTATTATCTGGTGGTAAAGGATAACGAGATCGTGGATGTGGAACCGGCAAACGGCCCTTCCAACAAGGGACTGTTGTGTGTTAAGGGCAGATTTGGCTCCTTTAATTTCGTACATTCACCGGAGAGATTAAAATATCCTCTGATCAAGAATCATGAGACGGGAGAGTTTGAGCGTGCTACCTGGGATGAGGCACTGGATCTCATCGCAGCAAAATTTACAGAGATCAAGAAAAAGTATGGTTCCAATGCACTGGCAGGCTTTGCCTGCTCCCGTTCTCCGAACGAGGACTGCTATATGCTGCAGAAGATGGTCCGCTGTGCGTTTGGTACCAATAATGTAGATAACTGTGCCAGAGTCTGTCATTCCGCAACCGTGGCCGGACTTGCCATGACCCTGGGAAGCGGAGCCATGACCAATCCTATCAGTGATATTACGAATGATGTGGATGTGATCATGCTGGTAGGTTCCAACCCGGAGGAAGCACATCCTGTCATCGGTATGCAGATCCGTCAGGCGGTAGAACGGGGAACCCGGCTGATCGTGGTAGATCCCAGAGATATCGGTCTGTCCAGACAGGCAGATATTCATCTGAAATTAAAGCCCGGTACGAACGTCGCATTTGCCAACGGTATGATGAATGTGATCATCCATGAGGGACTGGCAGACGAAGAATTCATCCGCACCAGAACCGAAGGCTTTGAAGAATTAAAAAAGATTGTGGAAGAATATACTCCGGAGCGTGTAGCCGAGATCTGTCATATCGATGCAGATCATCTGCGGGAGGCGGCACTGATGTATGCTAAGGCGAAGAAGGCTCCGATCATCTATTGTCTGGGCGTAACGGAACATTCCACCGGAACCGAAGGTGTTATGTCCATGTCCAACATGGCGATGTTAGTAGGGAAGCTGGGACGCAGCGGCTGCGGCGTCAATCCCTTACGTGGACAGAATAATGTACAGGGTGCCTGCGATATGGGTGCACTGCCCGGTGATCTTCCCGGTTATCAGAAAGTGACAAACCCCGAGGTGATTGCTAAATTTGAAAAAGCATGGGGTGTGGAGCTGAACAAAAAACCCGGCGTACATGCAACGGATGTATTCCCGGCGGCAATCCGTAAGGAGATCCGGGGACTCTTTATCTTCGGCGAAGACCCGGTCGTAACGGATGCGGACCAGCATCATATCCGCAAGGCACTGGAAAGCCTGGATTTCCTGGTACTGTCCGACCTGTTCATGACAGAGACAGCGCAGTATGCAGATGTGATTCTGCCAGGTACCAGTTATGCGGAGAAGGAAGGCACCTTCAGCAATACGGAGAGAAGAGTACAGCGTGTGCGTAAAGCGGTGACACTGGAAGGCGAGATGCGCCTGGATACCGATATTTTTATCGACCTGATGAACCGCATGGGATATCCGCAAGCCCAGCTTACTTCCGAAGAGATCATGGATGAGATCGCGTCCCTGACCCCCAGCTTTGCAGGTATCAGCCATAGAAGACTGGATAAGGGTGAGAGTATCCAGTGGCCCTGCCCGGATAAGAAACATCCCGGCACACCGATTTTACATGTAGGTAAGTTCTCCAGAGGACTGGGATGGTTTTACCCCGCAGAATATGTGCCCAGTGCGGAACTTCCGGATGAGGAATATCCGTTTACCATGATGACGGGACGTATCCTGTACCATTACAATACCAGAGCCATGACCGGCAAAACTCCGGGACTGATGGAGAAGGAAGGTCATTCCTTTATCGAGATGAATACGGAGGATGCAGTGCGCCTTGGCATTGAAAATGGAGAAAAGGTAAGGGTTACATCCAGGAGAGGTACTCTGATCACGACTGCGAGAGTGGGAGAAAAGGTATCCCCGAAGGAGACCTGGATGCCGTTCCATTTCCCGGATGGCAATGCCAATATCCTGACGAATGCGGCATTGGATAAATATGCGAGAATCCCGGAATACAAAGTCTGTGCGGTAAAAGTGGAAAAGCTTCCCGCAGAGGACAGACTGGCGGAAAAAATTATGGAATAAAATAATTGAAAAAACAGCCGGATAGTGTGGCTGAGAAAACAAAGAAGCAAAGTGCGTGTGGACAAAAGGTGCTGCACGCACTTTTCTTTGCCCGAAATTTATATATTTTTCTGGACTTACAAGAAAAAATGGCATATCGTATCAAAATAGGGTATAATTATATTTTAAAGCTTTCAGAAGAAATGAAAAAAAGAGAACTGTAAAGGCAGGAAATGAAATGTTTTTTTATGATAAAGAAAATAATAACAAAAATAGAGAAAATAGAGAAAACAGAGGGAAGAAGCAAGTAGCAGCGATGTTGGTTGCAGGAGTACTTGGAATGAGCATGGTCGTGGGACTTACCGCCTGTGGCGGGGATGACGGCACCAAAGTAGTATTTACTACGGGATTAGGTAAAAACGAGGTGTTCCGGATCGGAGATGAGTCCTGCTCTAAGGCAGAGATCATGATCTATCTGACTACGACACAGAATCAGTATGCGAATGTCTACGGAACGGAGATCTGGAACACTTCCCTAAACGGTGTGACACTGGAGGATAACGTCAAGGAGACGGTACTGGCACGGATCGCACAGATCAAGACCATGTATCTGCTGGCAATGGAAAAAGAGGTCACGTTAGATGAAGCCGAGGAAGCAAAGGTCGTCCAGGCAGCGCAGGAGTATTATTCTTCCCTGAATGACACAGAGATCGAGACCATGGGTGCCACGGAGGAGATCGTGGAGAAGCTGTACCGGGAATATGCCATGGCGGATAAAGTCTACCGGCTGATCATTCAGGATATCAATCCGGAGATCAGCGATGACGAGGCACGCAAAATTACGGTGCAGCAGATCTTTTTTGCAACAGCATCCACGGATATGGACGGCAACTTAAAGCCCTATTCGGAAAGCTCTATTCAGAAAGCTTACGAGAAAGCCTGTGAGGTGAGAGCTATGGCGGTGGACGGAGAACACGATTTCACGGAGCTGGCGTCCAAATACAGCGATGATTCCGAGATCACCTATTCCTTCGGTAAGGGAGAGGCGGAGAGTGCCTACGAGGAAGCAGCATTCAATCTGGCAACGGATGAAGTGAGCCAGGTCATCCAGTGTGAGCGGGGCTATTACATTATCAAATGCATCAACACCCTGGACCGGGAAGAGACAGACGCCAATAAGTTAAAAATCGTGGAAGAGCGGAAGCGTGAAGTCTTCGGACAGGAGTATGACAGCTTTGTGAATACGCTGGTGCGTCAGCTCAATGACAAACTGTGGGATGAGATCACCCTGATCACGGACGAACAGGTGACCACGGATAACTTTTTTGATGTGTATGCAAAGTATTTCCCGGAGGAGTAATCCTTAGGATCACCATACGCTTTATTAAAATTTTAGAATTACGGAAATCCCGATAAATACTGGATTTTTGACGAATTGTTAGCACTCATTGTAAATGAGTGCTAAATTTGTCTTGACTTTTTAATTTTGCAGTCCTACACTTAGAATCAGTTAGATAACAGTCAGCCATGACTGTGCAATTATAGAAAAGGATGTGGTAAAAATGGCAGCAAAAAGCGGTAGCTTATCAATCAACAGTGAAAACATTTTTCCGATTATTAAAAAGTGGTTGTATTCCGATCACGACATTTTTTACAGAGAGCTGATCTCCAACGGCTGCGATGCCGTAACCAAGCTTAAAAAGCTGGACATGATGGGAGAATACACCCTGCCCGAAGGCTATAAGGGACGTGTGGATGTCATCGTGGATCCCGAGAAGAAGACACTGACCTTTAAGGATAACGGTCTGGGCATGACCGCCGACGAAGTGGAAGAGTATATCAACCAGATCGCATTTTCCGGTGCTACGGATTTCATTGAGAAATATAAGGACAAGAGCAATTCCGACCAGATCATCGGTCATTTCGGACTGGGCTTCTATTCCGCATTCATGGTAGCGGATGAAGTACACATTGATACGTTATCTTACAAGGATGGCGCCAAGGCAGTGCACTGGGAGTGTGACGGCGGCACTGAGTTCTCCATGGAAGACGGAGACAAGACCGATGTCGGTACGACCATCACTCTGTTCTTAAATGAAGACTGCCTGGAGTTCTGTAATGAGTACAAAGCCCGTGAGGTAGTGAAGAAGTATTGTTCCTTCATGCCTACGGAGATTTATCTGTCCAAAGCGAACACCAAGGAGACCCAGATCATCAAGGAAGAGGAAAAGCTTCCCGATGATGAAGTTCTCGAAGAGATCGAGCCGGAGAAGAAGGAAAAAACAGAGGGCGAGAATGCAGAAGCTGAGGCAGCAGAAGAACCCAAGAAGCTGAAGATCAGAAAGCGTCCCGAACTGATCAACGAGACACAGCCTCTGTGGACCAAGCATCCCAACGAGTGCACCAAGGAAGAGTATCTGGACTTCTACCGCAAGGTATTCCAGGATTACAAGGAGCCTCTGTTCTGGATCCACCTGAACATGGACTATCCTTTCAACTTGAAAGGTATTCTGTACTTCCCGAAGATCAATATGGAGTATGAGTCCATCGAGGGTACCATCAAGCTGTACAACAATCAGGTATTCATCGCAGATAATATCAAGGAAGTCATTCCGGAGTTCCTGCTGTTGTTAAAGGGTGTCATCGACTGCCCGGATCTGCCTCTGAATGTATCCAGAAGTGCATTGCAGAACGACGGATTTGTCAAGAAGATCGCCGAGTACATTACCAAGAAGGTAGCGGACAAGCTTGCCGGTATGTGCAAGACTGACAAGGAAGAGTACGACAAGTACTGGGATGACATCAGCCCCTTCATCAAGTTCGGCTGCCTGAAGGATGACAAGTTCTGTGAGAAGATGAATGATTACATTCTCTTCAAGAATCTGGACGGCAAATATCTGACGCTGCCCGAGTGCCTGGAGATCAAGCCTCAGGATGAGGAAGAGAACAGGGAGAATGCCGTAGACGAGAACGGCAACAAGGTAGAAGCCGAAGTCGTAGAGGATAAGGCGGAAGATGAGGCTTCCGAGGAGAATACCGAGGAAGAGAAGAAGGAGAAGATCATCTACTATGTAACGGATGAACAGCAGCAGAGCCAGTACATCAATATGTTCAAGGCTGCCAAGATGGATGCTGTGATCCTGACCCACAATATTGATCAGCCCTTCATCTCCCAGTTGGAGCAGAAGAACGAGGGAATCAAGTTCCAGCGTATCGATGCGGATGTGACCGATGCCCTGAAGTCCAAGACTTCCAAGAAGGCTGAAAAAGAGATGGAAGAGCAGGCTGAGAGCATCAGCAAGCTGATGAAGAAGGCTCTGAAGAATGACAAGATCACGATCAAGGTAGAGAAGCTGAAGAACAAGAAGATCTCTTCTATGATCACGCTGTCCGAAGAGAGCAGACGTATGCAGGATATGATGAAGATGTACTCCATGCCCGGTATGGATATGAGTGCTTTCGGCGGTGAGGGCGAGACCCTGATCCTGAATGCCAACCATCCTCTGGTACAGTACATTACTGAGCACCAGGACGGCGAGAACGCAGAAATGATCTGCGAGCAGCTCTACGATCTGGCAAAGCTCCAGCATGCACCCCTGTCTGCCGATGCCATGACCAAGTTCGTGGCAAGAAGCAATGACATTATGATGCTGTTGACAAAATAAATTAAGCAGAAGGTCCGGCGAAGGACGCTGAAGACAAAACAGGAACTGAGATGAGTGTTTGCACATACGTCACAGTTCCTGTTTTTTAAATACAAATAAAGAAAAATATATGCAAAAGTAGAACACTTTTTGGGAATTAATTGACGAAATCAAAGGAGAGTGTTAAGATAATAAAAGAAAAAAGTGCTACCGTACAGCAACGGTTCACCTAAATTAATAGTTACTTATCAAAAAAGCAACTCAATCCTGGCGAGGGCGGTTGCTTTTTTGATGTTTATGTTTCCGTGCAGTCTGTACGAGTACCTTTCAATAGATTTCCCATCTGTATCACCTCCAATAATACTGGAAGCTCTCAAAATGTCATCATTTTGGCGAAAGGTGAACTGCTTACCGTTTTGGTAACACTCCATTTTTATTATAAGCGATAGCTTAACAAAAGCATACTTTATTTTTCTGAAATATACACCAAAATTGCTAGGGTCAAAATTGGTTATTTTGCAGAGGGCATGAAGTTTCTACATCATCACTAATCATCCTATAAAATCCTTGGCTATTCTCGCTGCTGCAAAAACATTTTCGTTTATTCTACATTGTGTTATGAATGGTAATGTAGGAGGGAAAACAAATGAACGAGAAAGTAGATGTACTGAACAATGACCGATGGATATGGTCGATGGATATGTATAGGCAATGATTTTATAGGAAAAGCCTTTTTCTGGATAGCTAATGTTTTCAATCCATATGATAAAAAAACCTGCGGTCGCTATTATTATGATAAACCTGCCGAAAAAGAAGTAGCTTTTGTGAGAAAATTTACAGATCTTATAGACATAATTGATGTAGATTAATTTCATAGAGTAATCAAAGAGATACCGATTAGCATTTTGACAGCCGGGGGGATACAAAAATGGCATCAGAGTTAATTGAATTGGAAATGAAGATCAAGATCAGCCGCAGGTAGGCTATTAAGGAAATAGTTTATAATAGTTTTGAAGCAGGCAAGATAATATTCGTGGAGAAATCGGTTCTGCACAAAAGAACCCGGAGGCGTTACAATCCCTTTCAATCAATAAGTTGAGAGGAAATCCCTATGGACTTGGAATTAATTATGTCTCCTATGCACATATTTTCCCTATCCTGCATATTCTGTAAGGAAGATTTGTTGCCTGACCGAACATGTGAGGACAGATGAAAATGGGATAGGCAGAAAGGACATATGTCCATGGATATTACGGATACTACTTATACAGGTACACTCCAGATCAGCGTTGTCTCCGCTCTGGGGATGTCCCCAATCTTTGGTGCTACGGTCACCATTTCTTATACCGGAGATCCAGATTCTCCGATAGAGACACTTACTACGGATGAATCGGGGCAGACCCCGGAGATAACTCTGGAAGCGCCACCGAGAGAACTGTCTTTATCTCCGGAGATTACGGAACAGCCTTATTCGGAATACAACATTCAGGTGACCGCAGAAGGCTATGAAACAGTACTGGTATCCGGCTCTGAGATTCTGGCAGGAGAATATTCCCTGCAGCCGATCCGCATGAATCCATTGGATGTAATAGAAGAGGAGGAGAAGGTGGTAGTGATCCCGCCACATACCCTGTTCGGAGAATATCCTCCGAAGATTCCGGAAGAAGAAATCAAACCCATGAACGAGACGGGAGAGATCGTCTTAAGCCGCGTGGTCATTCCGGAATATGTGATTGTACATGACGGTGTTCCGGAGGACCCTACTGCCAAAAATTATTGGGTACGCTATAAGGATTATATTAAAAATGTAGCTTCCAGCGAGATCTATTCCACCTGGCCGGAAAGTGCGATCTATGCAAATATTCTGGTCATTCAGTCATTTACGTTAAACCGTATATTTACGGAGTGGTACAGAGGGCGCGGATATGATTTTACGATAACTTCTTCTACGGCATATGACCAGAAATGGATTTATGGAAGAAATATATTTGAAGAGATCGACTATCTGGTAGATTCCATTTTTACCAATTATTTATCAAGACCCGGCGTACGGCAGCCTATTTTCACATCATACTGTGACGGTAACCGGACTACCTGCCGGGGGCTTAGTCAATGGGGCTCCAAGGCACTTGCAGATCAGGGATATTCCGCCATTGATATCATTCACTATTATTATGGCAATGATATGTACATCAATTCTGCAGATATTATATCGGGAGTGCCGTCCTCTTGGCCGGGGTATGATCTGACCATCGGTTCATCAGGAGAAAAAGTAAGACAGCTTCAGCAGCAGTTGAACCGCATCGCCAGGAATTATCCGGCGATTCCCACTCTGATCCCGGACGGTATCTATGGAAATGATACTGCGGAAGCAGTCAGGATGTTCCAAAAAATATTTCATCTTCCGCAGACCGGTATAGTCGATTATCCTACATGGTTTGAAATATCGGATATCTATGTGGGAGTCACACGCATCTCAGAACCGGATGTGTAGTAAATTGAAAGTTAGTGAAATAGTTGTTCTAAAATCCACGCAGAAAGGGTTGCCCGCCCCGGACTCGGATGCTAGCTACAACTGTGGATTTTCTAAAGGAAAGTGGCCAAGTGCTTCTCACCATGACGGGGCCGCCTTTACGTTGCCATCCATGGCACTTATCGGCTAACGCGAACATCGTGTTCGC
>ENA-OWOF01000277-OWOF01000277.1-gut-metagenome-genome-assembly--contig:-NODE-277-length-20355-cov-6.770786_pt1 | contig 20355 bp, 23 predicted proteins | sample MGYA00248255_ERZ651790 | MGnify/ENA primary metagenome ERZ651790 (study PRJEB26908, sample SAMEA4031711) | gut metagenome | biome: gut; feature: normal infant; material: stool | place: China | collected 2015...
AATGCAGACTACACATTCGCTTGAAAAAACCTTCACCGCCTTTTGATGTTTTTGTTGAAGATAAATGAGAAATTGTAAGAGCAGCTGTAATATTTTTTACTTGAACAGCTTCTATAACTTCCCCGTTATACTTAACTACTAAATCTTCAATATCTTCCGGATAATACTCGTAACCTTGAATATCTGTAACAAGTCTATATGCTATATAGAGCGTCTGTGACGAAAATCCTTTCCATGCTGCCTGAGCTCCTATATCAGATTTTATAAAAACATCTTTATCCATTCACAATCACCTTTCCTTACATTTAATCCATTTTATACATCTGCAATCACCTATCCCACTCTTGAAACCTATGACACTCAAGAATCTGATTTGGCGGAATCTCAACACCATTTTTACACAAAATTTCCTTTGTATCCGGTCCTATACAGATACACATATACGCATCATACAAATAACTCTTTACCATCTCTGATTCTGTATCAGAATTCCAACCATTATAAATAGTATCACTTACAGGAACCTTAAAAACTATGGCATATGATTCTTTAGATGCTTTCCACTCATCTGATAATCTTGTACCAAGCAGTGTATCGACATCACTTAATATCTCTGGTCTACAATGAACCCATCCACCATATACATCTTTTTCACTTATTGATAAAAAACCACATACCGTAAAATCATAGTAGAATTTTCTCCCTACAGACCATGCAGCATGTGCTTCAATGTCACAATGCGGTGGACATTTCCCATAAGATATGTCATAAACTCTTTTTTTGTATGTTAAGCGACAGGCTTCAATATCTATATTTATTTCATAATTTTCCAAAAATTGTCTCAATTCACTATTTGCAAATTCATATGCCTTTACCAAGTCAACAATTCCATGTTGACGTATCTGCCTACATTTTTCACTACTTGTGGTAATATGGGTTACAACCATCTCTAAATCATTTAAATCTGGATAATGACCTCCATGTTTAGTAATAATATTTCTCACATCATCATCAGCATATGTATAATCTATTCTGCCATAATTCTTATATTGTTCTGCCAACCAAATTGTCCTATTTACACCTGTTAATGTTTCAAGTGTGGTAGCTGCCTTCTCACTTGTTCTAATGTCGTACAGCATCTTCTACCTCCCAGAAAATTTATGTTCACTGTTAATATCAATTTTATCATAGATTTTTTCTATCATATACAAAAAATCTCAACATATTATTGCTATAAAACAAAAAACACCCCACTAACCATCACAGTTAGCAGGGTATTCATAGAACGCATAATCTCCAATTTACACCATAGTAAACTGAGTGACTTTCCACAATTTATACTTTTTTCTTTTTTGGTTTTCTCTCCGGTAACTCCTGATACATCTCTTCCACCATTGCCTGCAACGAAACTCTATCATCCAAAATGGTTACTGGTAACATAGGTTTTGCACCTTCATATGGTGGTTCCGGCTCACTGTCCGGCATATATTTCTTACTTGCCTCTGTAATCTTTACAAGAAAACCCTTACCGTAAATCCCGCCAAATATCCGTTCTTTATAATAAAAAATGTATCCACCCATCATAGGAATGTTTCGTATATCTCCCAAATCAGATAGTTGGTCCATTATGTAATCTGCAAGTTCTTTATTCTTTGACATAAATACCTATTCCTTTTTCAACGCTTGTACTCTCATTGCTACATTTTCATTAAATTCTTCATCTGAAAACTTTGGGTCTCTGGTATTAAACCATATCTTACACGGAACATCTCCACATTCTCCACAGTTTTGCATACATTTACTGTTTCTAACACAGTCATAAATCGGACAAGCTTTTCCTTCCGGTGCATGAAACACTTTTCCCGCACACGAATTACAACCATTACACATTTTTCCAAAGCAATAACACGCACTACAATCCGTACCGCAGACACTTATTAACTCTTTTTGATGCTCTTCATACCAACCCCTGACTACCTCTATCGGATGTTGAACTAATTTCACTGTTTCCTCTATGGTTTTCCCTACTTTAAACTGCTTACAGGCAACAGAATACATACTCTCTGAAACCTCAATCAAATGTCCATCCGGATCAAAGATGTGAATTCCTCTCTGGAGCCAAGAAAATGTTCTCGGTTCATGAAGCCTTTCCACCTGTGGATAAGAATCCAACAACTGCAAAAACGCATCAAAATCTTCTGTTTCAAAATACAACTCCATGGTATTGGAACGAAATTTCATTGTAGCTGCATCAAAACCGGCTATATGCTCCAATCCCTGCTGCAATGCCAATCCACAAGTCAAAGTCTTATTTTTACCTAAATCCACAAGTACATCCTGATGAAATAAATCCTTATAAAACTGCAAGGATTTTTCCATATCTCGCACTGCTATTACGGTGGTACAGTATTTCATAGTTCTTCATCCTCTCCTGCCTGTCAGAATTTGAAACTATTATACTAAATTTATACGAAAACATCTTGTATATTTCCGACATCCTTGAAAGCAGTGATTCTTGCCTTATGTATATCCATAGAATGATATCTCTTGAATTCCCGTAATAAATGAGATTGGTCTGTATATCCAAATTTGTGAACCATACTTAATACGTCAAAATCCGGCTCACACAAAATATCTCTCCACAAGAATTGATACCTTATCAGGTTACTTAACTTTTTAGGCGTAATGCCAACATACTCATGAAACAATCGCTCCAATTGCCTAGTACTCACAAAGGATTCTTTTGCTAATTTTGCTATATCCAAAGAACCTTTCTGTATCAAAATATTCTGTATCGTATCATTAATAACTGCATTTTCTCTCACATTTGGTAATTTTTTAAGTAATACTTGTTCTGTAAAAGAAGCTTTTTCCTGTAAAGTTCTCAGTTTTAACAATTTAGGACGAATAATCTTATCCAGCCATTCAAACCTTGAACCCACATCAAAGTATCCATTCATGGTAGATTGCAAAGAATCATCGGCAAATGCATATGCACTCCACGCATAAAAACGAATAGCAAATGTTGATACCATGTGCCCCATGGTTCCGCTACTATGTGTGTGAAAACTGCAATCATTTACCCCGCAGAATCCACCAGTCACAGTATGATTGTAAACGCTCCATAGCGAATACCTTGACAACTATAAGCCGCTTTTGCGGCCTGCTGTAAATTCTATTTTCGAATGTTTTCCGGAAGCGCTGGTGACCAGGGGAGCAACTCTTCCAAAAAGCTGCGATCTGTGTCTTCCATGTGTTCTGGGATCACGGTCAGCAAATGTTCAAAGTACTCGTACGGTTTCAGATTGTTGGCCTTTGCTGTCTCTGCGATACTGTAGATCACAGCGGATGTCTTGGCTCCGTTTATGGTATCAATGACTTCCCAGTTCTTCTTTCCGATGCAGAAGCCACGGATGGCACGTTCCGAAGCATTATTATCCATCGGAACATCTCCATCATTCAGAAATACCCGGAGATATTTTTCCTGATTCAGAAGGTAGGTAAAGGCAGCTTTCAGTTTTCCTTTTACCACGATCTGATCTTTTTTCTGTTTCAGGTACGCGAACAAAGCATCTACCAGTGGCCGGATGACCACCTGACGCTGCGCAAGTCTTTCTTTCGAAGAGAGATCTTTTAGTTTTCCCTCTTCCCGGTAGATTGCCTGGATCTGCTTCATGACCAGATATGCGACGGATTCCTTTTTTCCTTCCGCCGGTATGGTGGCAAGGACTTCCTCGAACTTCCGGCGTCCATGCACCCAGCAGCCTGCGATCGTCAGGTCTTCCTTCTCCTTTTCCAGAGTGTGATAGACCTGATAGCCATCCGTAACACAGATGCCGGAAAAATCCTTCAGAAACTCCCGGGGATGGGAAGCATTTCTGGTCCGTTGGTACTCATACAGGACGATCTGTTTTTCCGGATACATATATCCGGAACGGTAGACCCACATATAACTTTTGGATCCTGCCGGACGGCCGTCATGGTTTACGAGCACCGGTGTCTCATCTGCCTGGATGACATGGTAATCATACAGTTTCCGGTGGAGATAATCGTAAAGAACAGAAAGGTATTCCTCTCCGAGGCGGATCATCCAGTTTGCCATGTTCTGTCGGGTGATGGCTAATCCATAGCGCCTGAATTCCTGTTCCAGGCGGTAAAGCGGAATGGCATTGACATATTTGCCGTTTATAATGGCTGCCGCAAGCGTCGGGGAGACGGTACTTCCATGGAGCAACCCTCTGGGATGTTTTGCCTTTACCATGTGTCCGTCCTTTTTGTCGGAATAGACTCCGATATGGTGTTCCTCTACTTCCACCTTTGCAGGAACAAAACGGTATCTCCGGGATATGGCATCCGGAAGCTGTTTCCAGCCGTTTTTACCAAACTCTGCAGTGAGTTCTTCCTCTGTCATGTAATGGTCGACCCGTTCTATGGGAAGACCTGACATATCCTGTTCCTTTTTGCCTTTTTTCTTTACCGGGTGGAGAGTGGGAACCTCCAGTTGTTCCGGTTCCGGGGCATCCAGGTTACAGACGGCCTCTGCCTCATTGAAGAAGACGATAGTTCCATCCACTTCCATGAAGCTGATCTGGCTGGCATCTTCCATTTTTTCGGAGGAACGTCCAAAACGGTTTCTGTTTGCCAGAACCATCTGCTCCATCATAAGCTGCATCTTTTCATTGAGGGAACGGACCTCGGCGGTCAGGGTCTCCTGCTGCTCCTGCTGGTTCAGAAACATCTGGATCAGAAGGGACTTGTCAACGGTATTCAGTTGTTCTTCTGTGTATCTGACTGCCATAGTGAAGCTCCTTTTCTTACTGGGTCCATTATAGCAGATACGATACATTTCCGCCAGCCGGCGGCTGTTTTCCTTTCGTCATTATGACGGTGGATAACAGTACTGAAAACCTGAGAGTTCACTGCTTCCTTTCAGATTTTCAGTACTGTTATCCACAAACGCCCTGCCTTCCCAGCCGTATGGAGGGCGGGTCAGAACCATTGTGGATAAACAGCAGACAGTAAATCCGCAGGGATAAACCTGTCCACAAAAAATTTCTGCGAAATGCACAAAACTTAATAAAGTTTCTTCGGGTCCCCTGTCTGCTCTATAGGGTGTCTGGCAACAATCTCCAGTCCCTGCATGAGCATTGCGTACTGATCCGGAGTGATCGACAGTGCTTCTTCGCTGTTTCTCGGCCAGTTAAAAGCTCCGGTATCCAGCCGTTTGTATAATAACAGGAATCCATCTCCCTCCCACAGGAGTCCCTTGATACGGTCTGTTCTCTTGCCACAGAACAGAAACAGCGTATTTCTGTCATAGGGATCCAGATGAAAACGGAAGCGTATAATGTTGGCCAGTCCTTCCATGCCTCTGCGCAGATCCGTGTATCCGGTGGCAACATATATTTTGTGGAATCCGGAAGCATCATTCAGCATGGCTGGCTGCTCCTATAAGGTTTCTGAGGAACTCCAGTGAAGCGTCATTATAGATGTCTATGGCAATTCCGTTTTTCGTATGGAGTGCTGCAGCCACAGAGGAATGTGTATAGGAGACTTTAGCCGGTATACTTTCTACAGGTGCTTTGAGTTCCACGAAGGACGGGGACGGATCACAAAGTTTCAGACAGGCCGCCCGGACTCGGCGCAGGCGATAGTAATAATTTGCCTTTGTTATGCCGTGTTCCCGGCACCAGGCATCGACTTTCATATCAGAGGGACGATTCTGGCAGTCCCTAATTTGGTCGGCCCACTGTTGTAGCCTGATCTGTTCTGCAACTAAACTGGTTTGAGTGTTCATAGTCTGACCTCCTGACGCTGGTCAAAAAAGTTAAGTACTAAACTTTTTTGACTGTGTATAGTGTGAGACTATTATTGCAGATGAGCGCGGAGGGTAAAAGGTACTTGCTATGGAGCGTTTACGTATGATTTGTGTAATCTATGTGGTATATAATATCCACACAAGTATCCGGAATTACTAATTCTGGTGTATCATCATTTTCAATTTGTATAAGAGGATTTTCCGTTCCCCAATAGCATCTGATGTAGGATTGTAATTCTTTACACGGAAACAACTCAGTATAAAAGCTATTTCTTTTGAATGGAGTTGCTGTCAATGGATAATACATTATTCTATTGTTCATATTCTACAACTCCTTTCGCATAAATTACTGTTTTCTTTTAATCGGATGTCTGATAACCGTTTCCCATTTCTCCGGCACAACCTTTCTTGCATCAGACATATATATTTCATGATGTAAACGCTTTTCATTTATATCATTTTCATATCCATTCTCTTCTAAAAACGCATCCATAGTTGCTACCGACTCTGGTTCATTATCAAATGATCCTATATGCATAATTTGAACACATAGTCCTTCTTCAATAGTCAGAAATTCTGCTTCGCTGCAATCAAGATTTTTCTTTCTTGTTGCTTTTTCTATCGCCCACTCAAAATCCTTCTTTGTTATAAAGTCAGGTAATCGAATCACAGAAATCCAGTTAAAAGAATCCTTATTCCCATAGTCTGCGCCTCTTACATTGTCTTGCCACCAGAAACCTTCTAAGGGTGGGACTACATATTCAAAAAATCCTTCTATCTCATAATTTGTTTTATAACTCATTTTTAATGTATATGCAATCGCATACAACACTCCTATTGCCTGCTGGTATTCGCCATCCCGAGTGTTCGGATTACCTTTCCCTCTGACAGCAATATAATTAGCCGTCGGAACATTAACTATTTCAGGTTTATTCTTAGGCATATAAAATTCTTTATATTCTTTCTTGAAATCAAAAGCCATTCCCTACACCTCCCGAACATAATAGGAATTGTACTTCGTTCCATCATATCCTATTAAAGCTTCCTCCGATAGACAAAATCCCATATATTCTAAAGCCTGTATACGCTCTTGGGCAATTGAAACTGCCTTAGTGGCAATCATTTCACAAGCAAACATATCTCTCGTTTTAGGAATAATAATCCCAAGAATATTTTCTATCGCATCTTGTTTTTCATAATCACTTCTTAAATCCAGTCTAAGCAATCCGCAGTTATTGAAATAATCCTTTGCCCTTCGGTTAAACAATTCTATCGTACCAATTGCACAGTTAGCATTTTTATCAATAATAGCCCACCGTACATAATATCTACTTTGATATTCTCTCTTCCAAAACGCAATGGTATCCTTCATTTTTTCAATTGAAGTATAGTAAAAACCATTCACACAGTTATCACTGTTAAAAAGTGGTACTGCATCCTTATCAGAATATACCTTAAGCAAATCCTCTGCATCTCCATCATCCTCAATTTCTCTCAGCAGAAACTTTTCACTTTCCATAACAGGAATTTGTTCATACACATCAATACCCATCTTCTTATCACCTCCATATCATAATTTGTTAAACATTAAATAACTTCATATACATTATCTCACACAAATTACGACACCTATATGTCATAGTTTATCGTATAAAAAAAGAATATCTTTTGCACTATTAATAATCCGTTCTTTTATATGCTCCGGTTCTATAATCTCGACTTCTTTCCCCTGTGACAAAACAACACCTATCCACCATTGTTCCTTCTCTACAATATAAACCTCCATAATAGCACTACCATCATCAAACATTTCTATTAACTGTCCGTTTAAATATTCTTTGATTCTGTGTATCGCATTACCCCGGCATCGCATCCGAACTCTTGTGGATATGACCTTTCCCTGATAGGAATTGTCACAATCATTTAAAATATCCTGTGCCGACTTGTGCTCATTGGAAAATTCATCTTCCGTTATGCAAACATCTTCCATCCGAACCAGCTTATATGTCCTATAATCCTGTTTCGCCGTATTATAAGCCAACATATACCAAGCGTACCATTTGTAAATAACCGCTATCGGTTCTACACAATGTTGTCTTGTTTCTCCACCATTATTTGTATATGTAAATCTAACCACTTTCTTATTCTTAACTGCAGACTGTAAAGTTTGAAGCAATTTCTCATCGCCTTCTCTTAATGCAGAAAAATCCAAAATCATACCTATATTACTGTTCTTGGATATGGCTGTTATTTTCTCGTAAATATCATCAGCCACCGGATTATTAGTAACCGTTTTTAATCCATTTATCGCAGTTGCAATATAGGCATATTCATCATTCGATGCAAGCTGACTATTCATTTTAAAATCACTTAAAATTTCATATCCACCGTTTGTACCGGTAAAAGCACAAACCGGAATGCCAGCCTGACACAAAGCATCGATATCCCTTTGAATCGTCCGCACAGATACTTCAAAATGCTTTGCCAGATCCGAAGCAGATGTTTTTCCGTGATTAAGCAGATATAAAGTTAATGCGTATAATCTGTCTTTTTTCATCATTAAATCCTTTTTATCTAGTAGAAAACTTACCGCATATTATACTACTCCAAAGTAATCCCTTCTCCTATACATTCCATCAACACTTCCATAATATATTTTAAATTTATCTTGTCATATGGATTTCTTAATCTCTTTTCAATCACCAACGCCATGCCCCATGTCTCTGCAGCTGGACCATCAAAATTATCATAATGACAAATAAATCCATCCGCAAGAATTTTAATGGCTTTTCTAACCGTCATATCACTTCCAGCTATGAATGGTTGATCTAACATTGTGTCTATTCTATCAGCTAATTCGTGTTCTCCAATTTTCCTTAATAGAATTTGTGCCGTATAATTATTTTTCAACTTAGGACTTTCAATACACATAGCACGCAACTGAACAATAATCATATCAAAATATGTAGAAATATCTATATCATTATTCAGTGGCTCATCTATTTCTACAAAACGTTGATACCTTCTTAGCAATATGTTGTAATGCACATTAAAATGGTGTATATATTCTCCTAATGTAGCCACCTCTTCAATTTTACTATTTTCTATATTCAATTAATTTTCCTCCATATTTATCCACTGAATAAATGCAGTTTTGTCCGAACTATTATACCCTGCCTTTCGATAAAAATTCAATGTAGACTCTTCTTTAGAACCAGTAAGCAACATCATCTTATAACAATTATTCTCCCTAGCAATCTGCTTTGCCAAATCCAAACAACTCGTAGCATAACCCCTTTTACGATAATCTGCGTGTGTCACCACATTCTCTACAAATGCATATGGACGCACACCCCTTGTAAGATTAGGAATAATCACACATACGCAAGATGCCACAAGTTTCCCTTCCACTTCACACACAATAAGATGATGATTCCTGTCACTAATGATACTATCCCATGTATTTCGTAAATGCTCTGAATTTTCAGGAACCCTGTCTTCGTGAAGATATAGGTATAACTGTAATATTTCATCTAAATCATTTTTGTTTGCTTCTCTAACCATCATTTTACCAATCCTTTTATTATAAAAATCTAATACAAATCAAAAAGAAGCATTACTTCCCTTGAACTTCTACTTTTCGTTTTCACAATACGAAATAAGGTCATATCTATTCAATATTTGATATAATATTGAATGCTCTTGATTTATCAAATTCAATTCACCTATGTAATTATTTTCTATACCCTTTTCTCGGTCATAAACCAAGCCCCCCGCCACTCCATTTATATAAATTTTTTGAATATAGCATGTATTATAATCACCTATACATAAATCCAATTGTCCTACCTGCTTTATATCAGTCTCTAATTTTTCTTTTTGTTTTTTTAGTTTTTTCTTTTGTCTAATACGAATAAGTTCATTTATTACAATCTGCTTCGTTTCTAAAATTTGTTCATCATCACCAGTAATCGTTAATTCCCTCTCTAAGTCCGTTATTTTTTGTAACAACAAGTCTCTTTCATATTCATCAATATAATATCTATATGATCCAGCCTGTCCCTTTTCAGCATATCTTGACAAAATAATTCCAAAGAAAGAAAGCAATATTGTTACCATCCATACAAACATAAGCAATACACTTTCACACTCCATCATTTGACATACAAATGATGCAATGACGGATATAACTAACGAGTAGAAGCATGTTATCAAATTATCAAACAAAGAATTTTGAATCAAAAGAAAGTCTGCACGTGCATACAATCTTTCTATTTCTTTGTTTTTCACAAGCTCATCAACTTTTCCGCCCTTTTCATAGTAAAGGTTTATTATTTGAATTTGCTTTATATAATAATGTTTGTCTTCACCCCAACATTTTTTATATTGATCAATTTTCTTAAAAAGCTCATCATCGCACTTCTTAATATTACGGATACCCCGTTTCATAGTAAAAATTCCACAGATAACAAAATATACTATCATAGCCACTGCTATCAATAAAAAGATTGAACTTAGTATTGTTTTTATAACCTCAACCATTCCTAAAGAAAGCTGGTTAACATTATACGCAAAAAGAACAGTTGCGACACATGTTATAGCAAATATGATGGCAGTAATAACAATGTAACGTTTCTTCCACTTTTCCATATACTCATCCTTTCTTAGTTGCTAATTTTAGTAACTCTCTTATATTATGTTAGAAAATATATCTACCTTATTCGACAAATTCTCTTATAATATTATACCACATTTTGGCGTATAATCATCTATAAATATGGGTAAGTATTTTTACTCACCCATATTTATATTATCGACTCATGTTCGTGCTAACCCGAACCACTTCTTCATAATACTGACTATCCTTCGTCGCCTCAATCTCCGCCTTAACACATTCTTCCTGCCATACTTTACAAGCCTCTTCATACTTCCGCTTCTCCCCACGCACCGCAAAAAGCTCTGTAAAGAATTCCGCAGCATTAGCATACCCGGCGTCCCTAAGCACCCTTGAAAGTTCTGTTTTCATCTTCTCCGCCTTTTTATCCAAAACCAAAATTCTCTCCTGCAATTCCTTCCTCTGCTTTTTCTTAAATACTCCTGTACATTCAGACAACTCAATTTCCAGATTGCTACGCTCCTGTTCAATTACAAAGATTTCCTCATTTCTACGCTTCAATTCTACATCCAGTTTCGCAATAGCCGGATATTTTGACATCAGCAAGGGTTCTATAGGCTTCTTAGGAAGCTGCACCTTTTCCTGCACTGCTGCTAACTTTGGTTCGTCCTTTGGCATCGAAACAACTTTCTCCACAATCTTCTCATGAACATTGTCTACAACTCTTTCAGCCACTTTAGCTGCTGCAAGTAATACTTTGGATATAAGCAGTTCCAATGCTTTTATTGCAAGTCTGATAATCCCAACCAGAAAAGAGGGATTATTCCCATATAATTCAATAGAATGCTTAACCTCTTTCGATATCTTTTCACGCTTCACATCTAAAATATCCTCTTCTGAAACTCCCGATATCAATGCTCTGTCTACTGTCTGATTCCATCTGACACGCTCCATATTGTCAGCTTCTATCTCTGCTGCCTTGGGATTGTTTTTACCAATTTTCTTGGTAGCAAGATACATCCCATTCCTGTCAAACACATGGAGTTTGTCCTCTTCCTTTATGGCACAGACATTAATCAGATCCGTATATAAACGCTTCACCTCATCTAAGAATTCGTCAGACTTAAATAGCTCGTTTTTCTTGGTAAAAAGATTTTGCTCATACACTTCCCCTTTCCTGATAACCTTGCACCTCTTACGGATGTTCCCGGTTTCATCCAAGATTTCCTTCTTGGTACGCCTATGCCTACCCTTCTCGTCATAAAACATATTTCTGGTAGCAATCTTTTCGATTGGTTTATCTAAAAGCTGACGCTCTGCAAATATCAAATGAATGTGGTAATTGGTCTTTCGCTTGTTATGATGTAGTGCTGAGATACATTCCACCTTATAATTCTGCTTAAAATGGTCTGTAAATCGCCTAAGTAAATATTCCGGCTCATAATATACAAAGGACTCCGGCAACGCTATAATCAGTTCCCTTGCCTCAATGCACTTTCCCTCTGTCCCACTCTGTCGAAAACTTTTCTGATTACATTTCGCCAGTTCTCTCCAAAAACTCCGCTCCGAAACCGTAGTATAAGTAGCATACAAATTCTCCTGCTTTGCCTTACTTGATATATAAGTAATTCTGCCTGACACATTGGTTAGCTTATTCATCTGCACAAATGAATTTCTTGGCATCCTAATCATCTCCCTTCTAATGCTTAATGTGAGTGGATGCATAGGCATCCGTTTACGAACCCATCGCCGTATCCGGCGTAATAGCTCGATGCAATCGCGAAATACACAGAGTACAAAACGAAGTTTTGTGCGATGGGTGTATTTCGCTCTGCGAGGCTTAGCCCTCGCTTAAATGCACGAGGGCTGGATAAAAAATCTATCTTTAGCAAAATCAGAAAAAAGCCACATATCTTCAGAAAGATACATGGCTTCAACTAAGCTAATAACTGTATTTAATTGGCTGCATAATTTGCCGTTTCCGGCACCACTTATTCCTACTGCAATTATGGCTACATATTCTTTCACAACTGATGCTACCTCGCTCTTATTTACAAAAGCTTTGTAGTCATCTGCTATCATTCACCACAAAAACTGAAATCAAGGAACTCGTTAATATCAGGTTCTATCTGGTACTTTTTCTCATCCTCCTCAGTGTAATCTCTTTTTTCACATCCATCTCTGCCAACCATAGCCTCTTGCCTTTGATCCGACTCTTGTACGGATGCTGATGCCTGCCCTGACATCTGCATTCCTGCAACCATCTGCGGCATTGGCACCTGTTGTTGTACAGGCACCATCCCCTGTAATCCCAACACGGATAAAAGAGACTGTTGCTGCATCATATACATGCCCGCCAACCCCGGCAGATTATCAAGTACCTTTTGCTCTACTGCCTCAATAATTCCTTTTACAAATGCATCCTCCTTCTCCCTCGATTCCAGATAGGGATCTCGTTTGAGAGCAAGATGCCTTGCATAGTAGTCATTGATAGCAGCTATAACAAATTCATTCTGAGAGCGAAAGTCCTCCTTCACTTCTTCTGAGTGAAGAATTTGCCATGCTTTTCTTTCCGCTTCTTTTTCCTCATTGAAACGAAAATTATGATTCTTTACAGCCATTTAACCACCTACTTTCAGTTCTTCTGACGAAGCATCATATAACAGAAGTATTCATACCCCTTGGCATTTGCACAAATATCATGATTAAAGGTTGTCCTATCCGTATTGTACTTTCCAAACATTTCCACCATTCTGGCACCGCCGCCCATAACATACAGCTTCATCAAATCCTCGTTATACTCGTAATCCCGAAGCTTCTGAAACAATTCCTGTACATACTGTTCAGCAACCTGCTTCATCGCTGATAAATATGACTCACTTACATCCGCATCGCCATATCTTAAGAAATCATTGATAATTTCATCTGGTAATTTTGTTCCGGTCCTATCCATTATTCGATTCTGAATACGAATAAAGCATTGATTCACACCCAGTTTTTCTGTCCATGACTTACTTTCAATCGGTCTGCCGTTATTCAGATACATAACATTCATAGTACCGTTTCCAATATCCACCAGCAGGTTCATTCCCTTGAAATCCTTTAAATTCTCTGCAACAGCCGCATAGCCCTGTGGCATGACTGTGCAATCCACAATTTCGATAAGATAGTTTACCTTTCTGTATTTCAGGGAAACATATCTTTCTCTGGTCAGATACTGCTTAAAGCTGTCTCTCTGTGCCTGTACCCACTTCAAAGGAAGTCCCACCGCCAGATGAATTCTAGCCTCTGTAAGTCCTCTTGCCTCAAGCTCCTTTGCAATCGCTGCAAGAGTCAGAATATAAGTATCATCATCCTCCTGCTTGTCTGCAACAAAACCCTTGTGACCTTCACCAATAATATAATAAGCACCATCATATTCGATATACTCCTTACTCAGCACCGGTTCACTGTCACTCTTCACAATTCCCGTAGGAAATACTCTGTGGGCGGTTTTCACATTGCCATAACCATTATCCACGCCCAAAATAATAGTTCCGTTCATATTGTATTCTCTAATCTCTCTCATACTAAAATCCTCCAAATTCTAATGATACTTGCATACAATGTCGCTAAGCACGACCTCTTCCGCCATTTGTTTTGCCTGTTCCCGAAGTCTCCACATTTCCACTGTAGAAGCTGAATTCTGTGGCTTATGCTTTGCCAGATACTGATTCACAATCCTATCCAGCATTTCATAAGCCTCTTCATTTAGCTCAAAAGCTCTGGCACTCAAGGTTCCCATACGAATATGGTGCCTGTACCTTTCTGCATGATTGGATTTCATATAATCTATCCATAACAGACCATATTTTCCAATCCACACATCTGCTTCTTCCGAAACCACAATATTCGGATAAAACACTCCATCCACCTCTGTATAAGTGCCACCCATTGCTTCATAAGTTGATAATTCTCTGCTCATCGCTACTACCTCCATTCCTTTATCTTGCTCTGCTACAACTGCTGCCAAGGCTTTCCTGCTTGCTGTATTCCTGCTTCTCATACCACTCCTTCAGAAGCTGTTCGATTAAATCCGTCTTCTGCTTTGGTGTATAATCCTCCGGGAAATACTTTGCCAATGCATCTGCACGAAGCTTTATCTGCTCCCGCTGATTTGGCTTTTCTTCCTCCAAAACCATACAAATCGCATCCATATCCAATGTTCCGTGTTGGCTCATTACCTTCAAACGACATGCCTGAGATAATGATGGTGTACACTGCTCCAAATCCATAATGGCATGAAGCTCGTACTGCTCCTCTTCCTTCAGATATGAAAGCTCCACAGCCACTGTAAAAGCAACCTTTCCTTCGTCCACCATATTCAAAATCTTAGGAATAAGATTGGTAAGGCGGATATATCTTTTAATCTGAGCCACGCTCTCCCCTGCCTGCTTTGCAAGCAACTCGTTACTTCGCATAGCACCATAAAAAACATCCCCCGGCTCCTTTTTGTCAGACATCGGTTCAACTTGAGCCAAAGTAATATCATCTGCCAATACCTTTTTCCCCTGATGCTTCATTGCCTCCAGTTTCATTCGATAGGCAAATGCTTTCTCACTGGGCTTTAAATTCTCCCGATGCAGATTCGAATCCACCATCGCCACAACTGCCTGGTCATCATCAAGCTCTCTTATGACAACAGGAACCTTAGTTTCCCCAGCCCATAGGGCTGCTTCCTTTCTTCGGTGTCCCGATATGACCTCATATCCATCTCCATAAGGATTCGTCCTCACCAGAAGCGGCACAAGCACACCTTCCTTTTCAATACTTCTCATCAGCTCGCATAATTCCGTATTGGTCTCCACCTTAAACGGGTGATTCCTAAAACTATGCAATTCGCTGATAGATACATTCTTAATCATTTCCATACAATCGCTCCTTCATCAACGCATATAATCGTTACTCACGAAACCTAACTCCTTTAACCAAAAGAAAGACCGCTCACTTTCAATTTTCTTGAAAATGAACGGTCTCTCACGCTACTTTTATTTAGTTGAATGATAATGTGATATTGTTCGTGTTTTCGAGGTTGGCTCTGAACAATCTATTTCCGTTTTGATGTGTTTCCACACACGCTATCCAATACAACCGACACATTTACACCATCGGAAATTGCTTTTTTGTATGTTTTTCGATCACTTTGGTCAAACCTAAAAAACCTATCAAAGTGCCTAAAATCCAGGATTTTTACATATCGGTCCGACGTAGTGCAACTATTGTCTCCACATGCTCGGTAAAAGGAAACATATCGACTCCCACTGCCTTTTTCACACGGTAACCTTTCTTCTTAAAATACTTTAAATCCCGTACCAGTGTCTCGGGATTGCAGGAGACGTAGACGATCCGCTCCGGGCCGATCTGGGCTACGGAATTCATGAATTCTTCGGTGCTGCCGCTTCTGGGGGGATCCATCAGGACCACATCGACCTTTGCGCCCTGTCCGGCCATTTCCACGAGGAATTTCCCGGCGTCGTTCTGGTAGAACTGGATGTTGCGGATCTGGTTCGCCTTGGCATTGTTGCGGGCATCCCGGACAGCATCGGCGTTTAACTCCACACCGATGACCTTGGCGGCCTTGTCACTGGCAATCATGCCGATGGTTCCGGTGCCACAATAGGCATCCACCACGGTCTCTTTGCCGGTAAGTCCGGCGTACTCCAGTGCTTTCCCGTAGAGGATCTCGGTCTGTACCGGATTCACCTGGTAGAAAGATCTGGGAGAGATTCGGAAACGCTTTCCGCACAGCTCATCCTCAATATAACCTTTGCCGTAGATCACATGCTCCTTGTCCCCCAATACCATGCTGGTATTGCGGTTGTTGACATTGATGACCACGGTGGTGATCTCCGGGTGCAGTTTCAGCAGTGCCTTCACAAAATTATTCTTAGAGGGCAGGATTGGGGACGCCAGTACCAACACCACCATGATCTGGCCGGTAACATGGCCGGTCCGGATCAGCACATGGCGCAGCAGCCCATACCCGGTGTCCTCATTGTAAGGGCGGATATGAAAAGATTTCAGCAGCCCTCTTATAGAGACAATGATCTCATCCGCATTGGCATTCTCGATCAAGCAGCTGTCCACGGGAACGATCCGGTGGCTCTTCTGTTCATAAATGCCGGAGATGGCATCGTGATACCGGTTCTCGCCGAATACCGCATGTACCTTGTTCCGGTAATGCTCCGGGTACTCCATGGGGATGACACCCTCGACCTTGCAAAAAGGAGCCAGAAGCTCCTTTAATTGCTTTTCCTTATTCTTCAGCTGTTCCACATAGGGCTTGTTGATCCAACTGCACCCGCCGCATTGATCAGCCACCGGGCAGAGACCACTCTTCTTTTTAACAGCCGTCTTTTCCCGGCCCTGTCCTACGGGCACCCGGTTTTCCTTGCCTGCCGTCACTTTAGTTTTTCTCGCCGCATTGGCTTTTCCCGTTGCTTTGGTCTTCCCTGTCCCAGTCACAGCCCCGGACGTTCTTCTGTTATTTCTGTTATCGTTCTTCATCATCCCGCCTGACTTCATTTAATCGTCCAGTCTCCTCATCTCAGTGTAGGCTAATAATAACGGTCCCACACCCTTGGCATCGTCTTCCACGATGGGCTCGGACATATAGTATTCGAAGCTACCGTCACGGCGGCGGTTATCCTCCGGCCCCAGTCCTGCTACGAGGCAGATACCACCGAGGCTTAAATGTCCGTCCTTCTCCTTCAGATAGCGGTCACAGATACCCTGGAATGCCTTTAATCCATAGGCTCTGTAAGACTCCGGTAAAAATCCGAGTCTCACGCCCTTCAACAGGGAGTAAGCCATGATCGCACTTCCACTGGTCTCTAAGTAGTTCGGCTCCCTGCCGCCCAGTGCGGGAAGCTGGTACCACATACCGCTCTCATCCTGGAATTTTAACATGGAATCGATCAGATCCACGAATACCTTCTTCAGATTGTCATACTCTGCCTTGTACTCTTCTCCGGGCTCACATTTGCTCAGGGTATCCAAAAGGGCCATGGAATACCAGCCCAGTGCTCTCAGCCAGAAATTCTGTGACAGTCCGGTCTCCTTGTTACACCAGAAAGCTTTCTTCGAAGCGTCATAACCGTGATAGTATAATCCGGTCTCGGGGTCTCTCATATATTTTACGACATTGGCAAACTGATGGAAAATGTCATCATAGTGCTTCTTGGCATCGAATTTAGTTTCATATTCCATGTAAAAGGGCTGTCCCATATACATACCGTCCAGCCATACCTGATTAGGGTAGATCTTCTTGTGCCAGAAGTTGCCCTCCTCGGTACGGGGCTGCGTCTCCACCTGACTGTAGATCAGGTCGATCGCCTTGCGGTATTTTTCCTTGCCGTTTAAGGCATACAATGCGAACAGGGTCTTGCCCGCATTGACATTGTCAATATTATATTCTTCCACGGAATACTTCGTAATCGTACCGTCTTCCTGTACTCTGTGGTCAATAAATGCATCTGCGAATTCGTAATACTTCTTCTCTCCGGTAGCGCTGTAAATCTCCAAAAGTGCCAGGATCATGCAGCCGTCAATATAATTCCAGCCGGCAGCTTTCCCCTCTCTCGCCTTCTCAATGTTCCATGCGGGAACATCCAACGTGCTCTTCTCGATCAGTTCATCAATGTATTTCTCAAAAATAGGCAGTTGCATGTATTATTTTCCTCCATTTTCTGTATCCAGAGCATCATTCGCAAAATTGCCCCTACGGTGCTTTCTTTTTGCTCGAATTCTCGTTGCTCCAAATATTTATCATTGTACACATTTCTCACTTTATAGTCAATAATTATAAAATACTATGCTCTTACCCAAACATCACTTTCTCACTCTGGAATGCCCTCGTCAGTCCGAATACCAGCACTCCCGCCACACACAGATTCACGATCACGGTCAAAAGAATTTCCACCGGCTGATAGCCAAAAGAAAAAATACCGTTCATGCACTGTACGCTGTTATATACCGGAATCAGATACCGGTACAGCGGAATCTCTTTTCCCTGACTGAGCATGGGGCTCAGTCCGATAAAGGTCACCACGATAGTAAAGGGAGAGACTGTCGTAGCCGCTTCTTTCACGCTTTTTGCAAAAGCAGAGACCAGCGCGATCATGGATACCAGCACCATGACCGTAGACAGAATGATCAGAAGCAGCATCGCAAAATCCATAGGCGTATACACCGACGAATCCACTCCCGTCAACTCTCCGCCCATCATTTTCGGCAGTGCCGCAAAGGTTCCGATAAAACTGGAACAGCCTGCCAGAAGTGCAATAATGCTTAAGGAAAATACTTTGCCAAGTGCCAGAGAGCTCCTCTTCATGGGAGTCACAAGCAAGGTTGCTATGGTACCACGCTCCTTCTCCCCGGCGATGGATTCCGGTGCCACGGACATGCAGCCACTGTATAAAAACATCATAAGCAGCAGGGGCATCATCATGGAAAACATCTGTCCCGTAGTATCTTTGCTGGTGGCACAGTCGTAATACACAGACTCCCCCGCATTGATGTCTAGCTTATTGGATATGGATGTCTCATACGCCTCCAAAATATCCGACACTTCATTGTAAAAATGAGTGGATTCCGTCTCCGCGGAATTGTAATAGATCTCCACGTTAGGCGCCGGTTCCCCACTCTGCACCTGATAGTTTTCCACAGCCTGATCAAAATCCACCGGGAATACTACCAGTCCGTCTGCCTGTTTGTCCTGTATCTCCTGTCGCATCTGTGTCAGCTGCTCTCTGTCCGCAGGCTGCCAGTCTACCTTAAGCTCCCGCAGTTCTTCTCTTAACGACTCCGGCATATCCACCACATAAGCTTTTGCCACGTAAGCTTCTTCCGGAAGTATGGACTTCATCATGGCGTTTCCCAAAAAACTGTACACCACATAGATCATGATTCCAGGGAGCAAAAGTGTCGTGATTACCAGCCTTCTGTCTCCGAAAAATCTTGCCAGTTCTTTTTTCATTACCGTAATCGTATTATTTGTCATGGTTCTCTTCCTCCCCGCTCACCGCTTCATAGATTTCAAAAAAGCGATCCTCCAGGCTCTTATCACCGCAAAGGGTCCACAGGTCCTCACAGGCTGCCATACGACCGTTAATAATAATTCCCACCCGGTCGCAGATCTTCTCCACCAGACTGAAAATGTGCGTTGATACGATAATGGTCTTCCCCTGCTCCTTCAGGTCCAGCAGAAAATCTGTCACCACTTTTGCCGTCAGAATATCCAGTCCATTGGTGGGTTCATCAAAAATGATGATCTCCGGATCCTGCACCAGTGAGATCACCAGGGATACCTTCTGTTTCATTCCCGTAGACAGATCCCTGACGCGCACCTGGGCAAACTCCTGAATGCCGAACCGTGCAAACAGCATGCGTTTTCTGGCATCCCGTCTGTCTGTCGAAATACCGTACAATTCAGAGAAAAAGTCATACAGATAATCCGGAGTAAAAAAATCCTCCAGCTTCAGTTCACTGGTAAGGAAGCCGATCTTACGCCGTACCTCCTCCGGTTGTGTCACTACGCTGCTGCCGGATAACACCGCATCCCCGCTGTCCGGTCGGATCAGCGTTGCCAGCATTCGAAGAGTTGTGGTCTTACCGGCACCATTGGGTCCCAAAAGCCCGAACACTTCCCCTCTGTTTACGCAAAAGCTCACCTGATCCACAGCAGTCTTTGTCTTCGCCGTGCTATGCTCCAGTTTCTGCTGCTTTGCCGACAGATGAAATGTCTTGCTGATCTCCTGTACCCGGATCAATTCTTCGCTGTCCCCTGTCTCCCATTTCTTCTCTTTCATATACGCCATATCCTCCATGTCACTGTCTTCCCCGTCTTCCACTTTACTATTCACAGAGCATCCTGCTGTTCGTC
>ENA-OWOF01000278-OWOF01000278.1-gut-metagenome-genome-assembly--contig:-NODE-278-length-20308-cov-5.944096_pt1 | contig 20308 bp, 19 predicted proteins | sample MGYA00248255_ERZ651790 | MGnify/ENA primary metagenome ERZ651790 (study PRJEB26908, sample SAMEA4031711) | gut metagenome | biome: gut; feature: normal infant; material: stool | place: China | collected 2015...
TTAGATGCGCACCATCTCGCGGGTGATCTCGCTGATGGAGTGTGCCCCGCACATCTGCATGGTATCAGACAGCTCCCCGGCGATCTTGTCGATGTAGCACTTGACGCCCTCTTCGCCGCCGCCGTAGACCGCCGTGACGAAGGGACGGCAGATGAGCACACCGTCCGCGCCCAGAGCCAGTGCCTTGAAGACGTCCACGCCGGAGCGGATGCCGCCATCGACCAGAACTTTCACGCCGCTGCCCTTGAGGGCATCTGCGATCTCCGGCAGGACCTCCGCCGTCGCCGGGCACTGGTCCAGCACACGGCCGCCGTGGTTGGAAACGACGATGGCGGCCGCTCCGGCCTCCTTCGCCTTGAGCGCACCCTTGACGGTCATGACGCCCTTGACGATGAAGGGACGGCCCGCCAGTGCAACGATCTCCTTCAGCTCGGCCACGCTCTTGCTGCCCGCCGGAGGAGTCATGTTCTTCAGGAAGGGCAGACCGGCAGCATCCACATCCATGGCAACAGCAAAGCAGCCGCTGGCCTTGGCCTGGTCCATCTTGGCCTTGACCGTGTCGATGTTCCAGGGCTTGATGGTGGGTACACCGCAGCCGCCTGCCGCGCCGATGGCCTGCGTCGCCATGGTCATGACGTCGGGGTTGGTTCCGTCGCCGGTAAAGGCGGCGATGCCGTTCTCCGCGCAGGCGCGGACCAGCACATCGTTATAGGTCATGTCGGTGTAGGCGTCCGAGTAGTGGAGGTTCACCGCGCCGACCGGGCCTGCGAAGAAGGGCAGGCGGAAGCTCTTGCCGAACAGCTCCACATGGGTGTCGGGGGTGCCGTTCTCGCACAGGGTGTCCATGTTGACCCGGATGTCGGCCCACTTATTATAATTGCGGATGGCCGTGTCACCCACGCCCTTGGCACCGGGGCCGGGGATCTGGTTTTTGCAGGCCACGCCGTTGCACACCGGGCAGGCCTTGCAATACTTGCCGATGTTCTGCCGGGCATTGCTCAAAACGTCTGAATAATCCATTGTGATCGTCCTCCTATTTCCATTCCAATCCCTGCGGAATTTCCCATTCCGCGCACTCTCTGCCCTCATCATAGTCCCGTTTGGGGCTTGCGTCAAGAGGATTTATCGGGCAGCGGCATTTCCTTCAGAATTTCTTCTTCGAACCTGTGTCATTTTTTGATTTTCTGAAATTTTTTCAAAAAAATCCTTGACAAAAGTGCTTCTTTCAGGTATTATAGTGGAGCGCTGAGGGCCACGGCCCAAAACGCAGAACCGAATATGGAAAGATGGCTGAGTTGGTCTAAGGCGCACGACTGGAAATCGTGTAACGTGTCAAAAGCGTTCTGGGGTTCGAATCCCCATCTTTCCGCCAGGAATCCGAAACCTTACGGTTTCGGATTTTTTGTTTTTTTCAGCGCTTCTCTGTTCCGCCTTGACTTTTGTCCGCTGTTCCGCTATGCTGAATAAAACATCTGAGGGAGGATTTTTTATGGCATCTTCCAAACGAAAAAAGCACGGCGCGGGCTATGTGGTCCTGATTGCAGTGCTCATTCTTGTACTGCTTGCAGTCGTGGCCGCTGTAACCGGGTACAGTCTGGTAGCCCGCCGGGTGAAAGCGCTGCAGGCAGGCGCGGCCTTTACCTTTGATTATGAGATCACATCCACAGCCGATTCCCCTGCCCTTTACACCATCCTGCAAAAGACAGGCTCCACCAAGGGCACCGTCAACGGCCTGTATGCGCCGGACGCACTGCAGCTGAGCATCTCGGCCCCGGATGCCGTTATCCCGGCAGGCCCGCTCACCCGGGTGTATATCAGCAGCAGCGAGACCTTATACGATGTCGGGCAGCTGTACAAAAATATCCGCTCTTCCATCACCGGCAGCTACCCGCTGGCGAGCCTTCTGCTGCCGGACTGGAGCCTTGGCAGTTATATCTCGCAGGCCCAGCTGGCAAGCCTGCTGGGTGTGGACACCACAGCCACCAGCCTGCAGGACATGACCGAGTTTGAGCTGCCGCAGAAAAAGCTGCAGCGCGTACAGCCGGAAAACGCAAAGGACGGCTACCTTTATTTTCAGCTGGATACCGGTGATGCCAGCGCCAATGCACCGGTACTTGTTATCGGGCTGGAAAAGAGCAGGTTCTTTGCGGATGCCATCCCGGTGCACATCCTGCTCACCATCCCGGAACACGGGGTCAGCATCCAGCTCACTGGCACCGTGAGTGCCCAAACCGTGGTACTCACTGCGCCCACATCCCGCATGAAGGACGAAGACATCCAGACGCTAGTGCAGATCCGCGATACCATCCAGAGCGTGCTGCAGTTCGTGCAGACCGCTGCCAACAGCGTACAGAACGCGGGCTGATCTTTCCGCAAACATCAAAAGCCAGAAACGGCAGCAGTCGTTTCTGGCTTTTGTTCTGTCATTTTACCGGTCGAGGATGCGGCCATCGGTGGAGAAGGTGACTACATTCCACGGGATGAACTTGCCGCTGTTCTTCAGAGCAGTGATGGCAGCGTGCTCCAGCCCGCCGCAGCAGGGCACCTCCATGCGCAGCACGGTCACGCTCTTGATATCATTGCTGCGGATGATCTCGGTCAGCTTTTCGCTGTAATCCACAGCATCCAGCTTCGGGCAGCCGATGATGGTCACATGGCCCCTCATGAACTCCTCGTGGATATTGGCGTAGGCATAGGCGGTGCAGTCGGCGGCGATCAGCAGCTTGGCACCGTCAAAGTAGGGCGCGTTCACCGGCACCAGCTTGATCTGGCAAGGCCACTGTGCCAGCTGGGACTGCATGGGCACTGCGGCTGCGGCAGGTGCGGTCTGCTCACGGTGGAACTGTTTCATCATGCTGCCCGGGCAGCCATGGAACGCCGGTGCGGCGGGCTGTGCCTGCTGCTGGGCGGCAGCGGCCTTTTTCTGCTTGTTTTCCAGCACAGCCTGCTCGTCATAAGCGGCGGCTTCGCGCTCGGTAAAGGTGATGGCACCGGTGGGGCATCCGGGCAGGCAGTCGCCAAAGCCGTCGCAGTAGTCGTCCCGCATCAGCTTGGCCTTGCCGTTTACAAGGCCGATGGCACCCTCGTGGCAGGCGGTGACGCAGGCACCGCAGCCGTTGCATTTTTCTTCGTCTATATGAATGATTTTGCGGATCATGGAAAAATCCTCCTTGCTTTGATGTTCTGAGTATACTATAATCAGACCATGCTTTCGGTTGTTATAACCACAGAAAGAGGATTTTTATGAAAAAGATCGCGTCGCCCCTGTTTCAGGATCTTTCAGAAGCCGAGCTGGATACCCTTGCTGCTGCCGGGCACCTGCGCACCCGGCAGTTTGCAAAGCACGAGGTCATCTTCCACGCCGGAAGCTGCGTGCGGGAGATCGGCATTGTGCTGCGTGGTTCCGTGCACATTGAAAATCTGGATCTCTGGGGCACCAAAAGCATCCTGAGCAGCGTAGGTGCCGGGCAGGCCTTTGCCGAGACCTACGCCTTTTGCGGCGAGGCCTTGATGGTGGATGCTGTTGCGGCCGAACATTGCGAAATACTGTTCCTGCACACTGCCGCCCTTACCGATGCGCGGATCGAGCCAGCGCTGAAAGACAAGCTGCTGCGCCGCCTGCTGGCGGTGTCCATGCGCAAGAACCTCAGCCTTTCGCAGCGCATCTTCTGCACAACGCCCAAGACTGTGCGCGGACGGCTGCTGACCTATTTTTCCGCACAGGCAGCACGCTGCGGCAGGATGGCGTTCGAGGTGCCCTTCAACCGCCAGCAGATGGCCGACTACCTCAATCTGGACCGCAGCGCTCTCTCCAAAGAGCTGTGCAAAATGCGGGACGAAGGTTTGCTGGAATTTGATAAAAACCGCTTTGTTTTAAAGCAGCTTCCAGAATAACCAAAAGCGCCCGCCGGGCAGGGCTAGACCTCCGGCGGGCGCTTTCATTTTAACAAATCAACAGAACGAGATCAGACCGTCTCCTTCTTCTTGCGGGGTGCGCACTTGCGCTTGGGCTTCTCCGCAGCAGGCTTTTCCTCTGTAGGTACTTCTGCCTTTGCAGGCTCTGCTTTTTCGGCAGCCTTGGCGGCGGTCTTCTTTGCGGCGGTCTTACGGGCAAGCTTTGCGGGCTTTTCTGCCGGTGCTGCGGTCTCTGCCTTCCCCTCTTCTGCAGCTTCTGCCTTGGCGGCAGCCGCCTTTTTGGTGGTGCGGGGCTTGCGGGCCGCAGTCTTCTTGGCCGGTGCCTTTTCTGCAGCGGGGGCAGCTTCAGCGGCAGCCTCCACAGCAGGTTCCTCGGCCTTCTTTGCGGCACGCTTTGCGCGCTCCTTCACCTCGGCAATGGTCCACAGCTGGTCATCTGCGCCGGACACCTCCTGCCAGATCTGCAGCACAGTGCCAACCGCAGCGCCCATGCCAACGGTGTCCACGCACTTGCCGCCGGCCCAGGAAGAGCGCAGGCGCACAGTTCCTTCCGGGGTGGGCTGAACGGTCCACATCTGAGAGGTGCCGCCCACATCCTCCCACAGGTGCAGCCAGGTGCCGTTGGCGGTGCCGGTCATGGTCAGGTCCAGCAGCTTGCCGGATGCGCGGTTGCGGATGCGGTAAACGCCGTCACCCACGCGGATAAAGCTCCACTCCTGCTCAGGCTTATGCTCGTACTTGCCCAGACGGACGGTACCGGCTTCCTTGGTGCCCTCCACGGCCTGAATGACGTTGCCGGTGTGCGCGGCAATGGTGTAAAAGTGATCGGCTTCGATCACGGTCTGTGCAACAGTTTTCATGGTTTGTTCCTCCTATGGATCGCAGCCGCCCGGCTCTGCCTGCGGCTGCCGCTTATATTTTGTATGCAGCCTGTACAGATGCACAGGCTCTTTTGTTTCCCTTATGGTAAATGATACCACATATCGTGATTTTCTACAAGCAATTCGACCAGCCTTTAGCAAAACAGACAAAAACAGTCAAGCTTTCCGTCCGTTTTTCTCCCGCTCCATGGGCATTTCAGGCACCATTCTGTACCGGTTCGGCTCTCGACTTTTTGCCGCAGCTGCGTTATACTATGGAACGTGCATCCCGTGCACACATTCAAATTATCCGCCGCTCTGCTGCTGGGCGGCTTTTCTTGACCTATTCCTTATGATAAAAGGAGGTTCTTTCATGTCAGCAGACGAGCTCAACATTCAGCAATACAAAAAAATGACCGAGACACCCATTCCAAAGCTGATCCTCGGTCTTGCCGCCCCTACCATTTTAAGTATGCTCATCACCAGCATCTACAACTTGGCCGATACCTTTTTTGTGGGCCAAATCTCCACCAGCGCTTCCGGTGCGGTGGGCATTGTTTCCAGCCTGATGGCCATTATTCAGGCGCTTGGCTTTACACTGGGCCACGGCTCCGGCACCATCATCAGCCGCAGCCTTGGCAGTCGGAACACCGATGCCGCCACCCGCTTTGCTTCCACCAGCTTTTTTACTGCTCTGGCCGCTGGCGTGGTGCTGGCCGTTGTGGGCCTTGCCACTCTGCCCAGCTTCATGATGCTGCTGGGCAGCACCGAGACCATTCTGCCCCACGCCTGCGCTTATGCACGGCCCATCCTCATTGCAGCCCCGCTTATGATCTCCAGCCTTGTGATGAACAACATCCTGCGCTATGAGGGCAAGGCGAACTTTGCCATGATCGGCCTTGTGACCGGCGGCGTGCTGAACATTGTGCTGGACCCCATCTTTATGTTCGGCTTGGGCCTTGGCACCGCCGGTGCAGGCATTGCTACGGCTCTCAGCCAAAGCATCAGCTTCTGTATCCTGCTGTCCATGTTCCTGCGGGGCAAAACCGTCAGTCAGTTCCGTATTGCTGCCGTCACCCGTGAAGCGCGGGAGTTCGGCCTGATCCTGGTGGGCGGCGCGCCCAGCTTTGGCCGTCAGGGCCTGCAGAGCATCGGCGGCATGCTGTTGAACATTGCCGCCCGCAGCTATGGCGATGCCGCTGTGGCCGGCATGAGCATCGTTTCCCGCATTTTCATGTTCATCATCTCGGTAGCCATTGGCGTTGGGCAGGGCCTGCAGCCGGTGGCCGCGTTCAACTACGGTGCGCGCAAATTCCGCCGGGTGCGGCAGGCGGCCATCTTCACCATGGGTGCCGCCTTCTGTATGCTGGTGGTTCTGGTCGCTCTGTGCTGGGTGGACAGCGATGCCCTCATCCGCCTGTTCCGCGACGACCCGGAAGTTACCGCCGTGGCGCTGCCCGCCTTCCACTATCAGTGCCTTGCCATTCTGCTGCAGCCGGTCATTGTGGTGGCAAACATGACCTTCCAGAGCGTGGGCAAAGCCGGGCGCGCCACCTTTCTGGCCTGTTGCCGTCAGGGCGTGTTCTTCATTCCGCTCATCCTCATTCTGCCCCGCACTTTCGGCCTTGTGGGCGTAGAGATCTGCCAGCCCATTGCGGATGCGCTCACCTTTATTGTTTCCCTGCCGTTCCTGCTGGCCTTCCTCAAGCAGCTGGACCGGATGGACGATGCTGAAAAAGCCAAAGCACAGTCCTGAAAGTCTGTCATAAAACTGTAATCAACAGCCGCGTTTTCCTGCAATGGAATGCGCGGCTGTTTCGTATTATAATTGAACTGGAAAACCTTTCCGGCTTTCTTTTAAACTTTGTTCCTTTCCATACTGTAAGGAGTGATCTTTATGAAGCGTAACGTTTGCCGCATAGGCAGCGCTGCTGTATGCGCTGCCCTGTGCCTTACCCTTGGCTGCAGCTGCAGCGTGCTGCCGCCCGCTTCCGGCAAGCCTGCTGCTCCTGCTTTCTCAGTGCCCACCGATGCACATGGGGATCCGCTTTACGACAGCTCCCGGCTGGACGACGGAAAGCTGCGGATACTTTACGGTTACGACAATTCCGGCGGTGCCTGCACCGTTCTGTGCGGCAGCAAGGTGCTGTACCAGTCCTTCCGCAGCGAGAACGTGAACCTTCTGCAGGACACCGTGACCGGTGAGACCAACTACTGGTTCCGAACCTGGGCCGACCCGGACGCTTATTGCGGACGGCGCAGCGGCCTGTTTGACAAAGACGGCAATGAAGTCATGACCTTTGAGGGGGAGCAGAACGCCTCCATGCAGAACGGTCTGCTGGTGCTGCAGGAAGCCCACGCCGTGAACGGCAGCTACGAAAACGGCTACGACGATTACGGCACCTGTCAGGTGATCGACCTTTCCACCGGCGAACGTCTGCCCGTGCCGGATGGCGCATACCGCTGCATCGTGTGCGGGGACAGGCTGGTGTTCACCTGCTATGCCCGCCCAGCAGACCTTGCCGAGGACGCATGGGACGATGAACCCGCCCTGCACAGCTGGATCATTATACAGACGAAGGACGGTACACAGACTTACGGCGCAGATGCCACTACTGCCCTGAGCCTTTCCTATGCACCGGACAACCTGACCGACTGGGTGGAGCTGGACACCTGCCACGCCAGCGGCGAGCCAACGGACGAAACGCTCTATAACCCCGCCACCGGCGAAGGCTTCACCGGCTTCCGACAGGTATGCGGCAGCGGCACCGCCTGCTTCGAGACCAGCGATGGCCGCTACGAGCTGCGGGATCTCGCCACCGTGGACCGCACCCTCATTGGCACCTTCGACGACCAGCCCAGCAGCTATTTCCCGGGCTATGTGGTCACATGGCGCACGAGCGGCGACTTCGGCTATGATCTGCACGACCTTGTTACCGGTGAGGTGACACCGCTGTACGCTTCCAGCGTCATGAGCGACACCATCGCCCTTTACTATGAGGACGGACGGTTGAAGGTGTTCAACACCGAAACCGGCGATTTGATCACTGATACCACCGTGGAGCCAGTGGAGGGCCAGCAAAGCGTGATGATGGATAACAAGGGTGACGGCTACGTCTGGCTGGAGCTGCGGGATAACGATAACTTTGAGACCACCGCCACCCGCGTGTACGGCCCCGAGGGCCTCGTCTCCGACCTGACCCATCTGCAGGACAAGTATTATGCCCTGAACTATCTCATCACCACACCGGAGGGCAGGCCGCTGTACTGTGGCAACGCCAATGCGCCCAGCAGCAACGGCTCAATGTGTGACGTGCTGGATGAAAACGGCAACATTGTGTTCTATGGCCTTGGCAGCTGCTACAGCTACTACGACAACAGTCTGAACCAGCTGCCAGAACACGTGTTCGTTGCAAAACGCGGCTTTTACTACGGCTGGATGGACACGAACGGCAAATGGCTTTACTGCCAAAGCATCTTCTCTTCCATCAACGCCGACGATGAAATGGGCTACTGAGCCAGACTTTGGAGGAACGCCTTATGAAAAATGCTAAAATTTCCCGCCGCAGCTTTCTGCTGGGCCTTGCCGCCTGCTCTGCCGCAGGCATTCTCACTGCCTGCAAGGGGGATGACACCCCCGCCAGCAGCGCTTCCACCTCGCCGGAAGCACCCGCTTCTTCCGTGAGCGAACTTGAACCCATCGGGCTGTTTACCGTGGAAGATTTTCCCAAGCTGGATGGCAGCACTGCCTGCATCCCGCTGATGGCCCAGATGATGGCCGATACCACCGGCATCGATCTGGAAGTAGCCCAGAGCGGCATTTCGGTCAGCACCACGGCCTATGCGTGGGAAAACTTCGGCCTGTACCCGGATGAGGAGTACACTGCCAGGATGCTGGTGGTCTACGAAGCGCCGGACTACGTAAAGGAAGAGCTGAAAGAAGCAAACGCTCAGCTGGAACAGAAACCCATTGGCCGGGACGCACTGGTGTTCATCGTGAACGAGAACAATCCGGTCAAGAGCCTGACCCGGCAGCAGCTGAAGGATATCTATGCCGGTAAGATCACCAACTGGAAGGAAGTGGGCGGCGAGGATCTTGCCATCGTGCCCTTCCAGCGGGGCGAAGACTCCGGCAGCCAGACCCTGTTCCGCAAGCTGCTCATTCAGGGCGGCGAACTGATGGACCCGCCCACCGAGCTGGCTCCCGCTGCCATGGGTGAGCTGGTGGACAGCATCGCCGCCTACAACAACAGCGCCAATGCCATCGGCTTCTCGGTCTACTACTACATCGACCAGATGTACTCCCAGCCCGGCCTGCGTCTGCTGGCCGTGGACGGCGTGACCCCTTCCAACGACACCATCGCCAGCAAAAGCTACCCGCTGTGCAACGAGTTCTATGCCGTTCTCCATGCGGACGCTGCCGCCGACAGCCCGGAACGCCAGCTTTACGACTGGCTGGATACTGCCGCCGGACAGGACTGCATCAAAAAATCCGGCTATGTAGCGGTGGCACCCGCCACCGGAACCACGGTGGATCGATCCTGCTGAATTGACACCTTTCTGCGTTTCTGCTACAATAAAGAAAAACTTCTGTCAAAAGTTTTGCAGCAGTTTACCGAAAGGAAGACCATTGTATGGAACACCCTGCAGAGCACTCTTCTACCGCAAACCATGTGGAAAGCCACTGGCGCACCCAGCTGCGCAACCGCATCATTCAGGCATCCAGCCTGCTGGAGATCCTGCTGTCCGGCCTTGTACTCATTGGTCTGCTGTTCAGCGCCGTGCCGCTCATCAAATGGATGCCGGGCCTTTTGTTCTACGGCAACGAGGTGGAGATCCGCAGCTTTCTGGAACGCAGCCTTGATATCGTGATCGGCATTGAGTTCATCAAAATGCTGGCCAAGCACAGCCCCGGCAGCAGTCTGGAGGTTTTGCTGTATGCCATTGCCCGCCATCTGGTAGTGGGCCACGACTCCGCACTGGAAAACCTGCTCAGCGTGGGAGCCATCGCCCTGATCTTTATTGTGCGCAAGTTCTTCTTTGTGCCGGCCTTTGGTGCCCACCTGCCGGACGGCCATCCGGCACCGGATCTTTCTCCAAAGCAGAGCGGCATCCCGGCAGAGGAGTTTATCTCCCGTCTGAAAGACCGCGCCAAGGCCGAGGCGGCCGAGGCCATTCCTTCCGAAGAAGAGACTTTTGACGAGTACGATTTTGAGCAGGCCGCCCCGGAACCGAAATAACATAAACAAAAATGCCCCGCAGCACTGCCGGAAAACCAGCAGGCTGCGGGGCATTTTATAATGCTTTTATTTTTTATTGTGCTTTCCGAAGCGGTACTCTTTGCCCTCACGGATGCGCTGGATATTGGCGCGGTGCATATAGATCACCATGCCGGACATAAAGCCGGAGCCAATGGCACACACCAGCATATCACCAGCGGCATAGCCATGCAGGGAACCGTAAATGATGGTCAACACCGGGTAGAGTACTGCCATGGCCACGCTGCCCAGCGACACCATGCCGGTGGGGATCAGGCACACCAGAAAGATAATGGCCAGAAACGGCAGCAGCACCGGCTGGATGGCCAGAATGGCACCAGCTGCCACCAGCACGCCCTTGCCGCCTTTGAACCCGAAGTACAGCGGGTACAGATGGCCCAGCACTGCAAAGATGGCGGCCAGATAGACACCCAGATACGGCGAAACGCCGGCATCGGCGGGCAGCATGTGGAACAGCCACCGGCCGATACACACGGCCAGCACGCCCTTGAGCACATCGCCTGTCGCGGTCATGGCGGCAGCTTTCTTGCCAAAGGTGCGCAGCATGTTGGTCATGCCGGCCGCACCGCTGCCATGATTGCGCACGTCGTCATGATATACGAATTTGCTGACGAGGATGCCGGTATCCACACTGCCCAGCAGGTACGCCTGCAGGATGGTGGCTGCGGCGATCAGGATCGTTTTCATCATAGAAACGGATGCCTCCTTTGCGGGCGCTTACACGTCCTTTGCGCCCACTTCGCCGGAGCCGCGCTCGCGGATCACCAGGCGGATGGGGGTGTGTTCCAGACCAAAGTTCTCGCGGATCTGGTTGATCAGATACCGCTGGTAGCTGAAATGGAACAGCTGCTTCGAATTCACAAAGGCCACGAACGTGGGCGGGCGGGTGGATGCCTGCGTCAGATAGAAGATCTTCAGGCGGCGGCCCTTGTCGCTGGGCGGCTGCATCCGGGCTGTGGCGCGGGCCAGCATCTCGTTCAGCACGCCGGTGGGCACGCGGGCACCGTTCTGGCTGTCCACATCGCGGATCAGCTGCATGAGCTTGTTCACGTTGTAGCCGGTCTGAGCCGAGATGAAGATGATAGGAGCATAGCCCATAAAGCTGAAGCACTCGGCATAATCGCGGCGCTGCAGCTCCATGGTGTTGGTTTCCTTGCCTTCCACCGCGTCCCACTTGTTGACGACGATGATGCACGCCTTGCCCTGATCGTGGGCATAACCGGCCACCTTGCTGTCCTGCTCGGTAAAACCGACGGTGGCATCCACAAGGATCAGCGCCACGCGGCTGCGCTCCACAGCGGCCAGTGCGCGCACTACCATATAACGCTCCAGACCGTCGGTGATGTTGCTGCGCTTGCGCAGACCGGCGGTATCGGTAAAGATGAACTTGCCGTAAGCGTTGTCCACCGGGGTGTCAATGGCATCACGGGTGGTGCCCGCCTCGTTTGCCACGATCATGCGGTTCTCGCCCAGAATGCGGTTGGTCAGGCTGGACTTGCCCACGTTGGGGCGGCCGATGATGGCAACCGGGATGCGGTCCTCTTCCACCACCGTCTCGCTGAAGTCCAGATGGGCGCACACAGCGTCCAGCAGGTCGCCGGTGCCGTGGCCGTGCACGGACGAAATGGGCATCACCTCGTCAAAGCCGAGGTTGTAGAACTCGTACATCTCCATGGGGGCATCGCCCACCTTGTCGCACTTGTTCACGGCCAGAATGATGGGCTTGTGGCTGCGGCGCAGCATGTGGGCCACATCCTCGTCTGCGGCGGTCAGGCCGTCGCGCACGTCCACCACCATGATGATGCAGTCTGCAGTGTCAATGGCGATCTGGGCCTGCTCCCGCATGTGGGCCAGTATGCCCTCGGTAGCCTTGGGCTCAATACCGCCGGTGTCCACCAGCAGGAAGTCATGGCCGTTCCACTCGCAGTTGGCAAAAATGCGGTCACGGGTAATGCCCGGCGTGTCCTCCACAATGGCAAGGCGCTGACCGCACAGCTTGTTGAACAGGGTGGATTTGCCCACGTTGGGGCGGCCCACCACTGCTACGATCGGTTTGCTCATAGGGGTTCCTCCTTTCTTACAACCCTCTCAGGCACAGCTTACGCCGCGCCAGCTCCCCCGAAAGGGGGAGCTTTTATCACTTCTGCCGAAAGATGCATAAAACCTCGCCCTTCGGGAGAGGTGGCATCGCGCAGCGATGACGGAGAGGGTTTTCTTTTATGCTCTTCTTCTCCTTGCAATGTGCAGGCCGCTGCGCAGCAGGGCGCGGGCTTCGTCGCCGCCAGAGGTCGGCAGCACCTCCACCTTCACGCCAAGGCGCTGGGCCAGCTGGTCGGTGGTGATGTCGTCCAGAAAGGTGTCTTTTTCCTCCCGCAGCATCACGGCGGGCACGCCCAGCGTGCCGCTGGTCAGCTTGCCCTCGCACTGAGCAATGATATCGGTCGCCGTTACAAGCCCGGCCACACCCACATTGCCGCCGAAGAATTTGTTCTTGATGGTGTGCACCGTCACCTCGACCATGGGGTACTGGCGGTGCAGCTCAGCCATCATCTGGCGGATGAGCGGCGAAGCCATTTCGCCCGTGACCACGTCCATCTTTTTGGTGCCGTAGATGCGGTGTGGCTTTTCCAGCTCCGCCAGAAATTCCGAGGCATACAGGCGCATCATGCCCACGCCGTTTTCCAGCTGGTCGAAGTCCTCGTAGAACGCTTCCGGCGGGATGGGCCTGCCTGCCTTGAGGTACCATTCATCACTGGGATAAATGATGCGCTTGCCGTGGCGGCGCTTGCACTCATCGCCGAATTCTTCCATGATGTCGATGACTTCGGCGCTGGTCTTTGCATCATACGGTGTCTGCTTGAACAGCTTCTCGCGGTAGTCCGTCACGCCGCAGGGCACCGCAGCGATGCTCTGCACCATAGGGGTCAGCTCCAAAAGGTCGGAGAGGGTACGGCGCAGTTCGTCGCCGTCGTTGATGCCGCGGCAGAGCACCAGCTGACAGTTGACGGCGATGCCGCCCTCCACCAGACGGGGCAGATACTTGAGCACCTCGCCGCCGCGCTTGTTGGCTAGCATCCGCACACGGAGCTGCGGGTTCGTGGTGTGCACTGAAATGTTGATGGGCGAAATGTGCATCTTGATGATGCGGTCGATCTCGTGGTCCTGCATGTTCGTCATGGTGATATAGTTGCCGAACAAAAAGGAAAGCCGCTCGTCATCGTCCTTGAAGTAAAGGCTCTCGCGCATACCGGGGGGCAGCTGGTCGATGAAGCAGAACATGCAGTGGTTGGAGCAGGAGTGCTTCTGATCGCCCAGATAGGTCTGGAAATCGCAGCCAAAGGGGCCGCGCTCCGTGCGCTGCACATCCCACTCGCGGATGCCGTCTGCCACCCTTGCTTTCAGGTGGAAGCTTTTGCTGTCGGTGTAGAAATCGTAGTCCAGACTGTCGTTCAGCTCGTTTTCGTCCACGCTCAAAAGCTCGTCACCCGGGCCAAGGCCCAGCACTTCCGCTTCGCTGCCGGGTTCCACCCGTGCGATCTTCATTGCCACCGCATCCACCTCCTTTCAGACAGAACAAGAAGGGGAAGGCATGCGCCCTCCCCTTCTGTACATAACACCATTATGCCACCAATTACGCGCAAATTAGGCCTTCTTGATGACTTCCTCGCCCTTGTAGTAACCGCAGTTGCCACATGCCTGGTGGGGGAGCTTCAGAGAGCCGCAGTTGCTGCACTTGACCAGTGCGGGGGCCTCCAGCTTCCAAACATTGCTGCGACGCTTGTCGCGGCGGGCCTTGGAAAGATGTCTCTTAGGTACTGCCATATTTTTGCACCTCCTTGATGGGTTTATCAGTTCAGCAGTGATTTAAGGATTGCGAGCCTTGTGTCTACGGGAGCTTCGGCATGCTCTGCCGGCTGGCAGGTGCATTCCGCCTTCTTTTTGCCGCACACGGGGCAAAGCCCGGCACAGTCGGCACTGCAAAGCAGCACCGTGGGGATCTGGAACATAAACTCCTGATTGAGCCATTCATCTACATCCAGATGTCCTTTTTCGTCCAGCGGAAGGTCAAAATCCGGGTCATCCAGATCCCGTTCCTTTACCGTCCACTCCGTATCGACCGTCTCCTCCCGAATGACCGGGTCCAGACAGCGGGCGCACTCTCCGTGCACCGATGCGTTTGCCCGCAGTGTCATCCGGACCTCGTCGCCGTCCGTCTCCGCTTCAAAAACAGCGGTGACCGGCTGCGGGATCCTTGCCCCGGCATAATCATGTGCAGATAAATCACACTGAAACTCTGCATGATAGGGTTGTCTGCCGGTGGCGATAAACTTTCTCAGGTCAAATTGCATAGTACACCTCTAAAAGGCTGCTTTGTTAGTATAGCGCCAACGCAGCCCTTTGTCAACACCAAAACAGGCAGAAAACCGAAAAAATTTAAATTTCCCGGTTCTCTGCCTGTTCAAAGTGGTTCAGATCCCGATTTTCCGGAATTACAGGTACTTCTTCACATCGTGGGGCAGTGCAGCCTCGTCAGCGCTGACGGTAACAGTCACCTTCACGCTGTCGCCTGCAATGGCTGCCATCTCGTCCAGCACAACACCCAGACGGTTGATGTCATGATCCAGCACCTTCAGGATGCCGTCAATGTACAGGTCGGTGATATCGTAGTTGCTTGCCATCAGGCCGGCAACAAAGCCGTACAGCATTTCGCCGCCGGAGATCTTGTACTCGTCCAGGTCGATCAGACGTGCAGCAGGAGCGATGTCGTAGGTGAGCTTCATGCCCTTTTCAACGACGACCACGTTGCCCTTGGAGGTCTTGACCGCATCATTGATCTGGTCGATCATAGCCTTGGTCTTGCCGGAGCCCTTGGTACCAACAATCAGTTTAATCATAGTTCAGTCCTCCTGTATTTTCCACGCCTTGCGGCGGGAGATCATTTTTATTTACTTCAGCTTTGCTTCCAGCTCGGCGGTCAGGCCTTCGTAGCCCGGCTTGCCCAGCAGAGCAAACATATTCTTTTTATAGCTCTCAACGCCCGGCTGGTTGAAGGGATTGACGCTGAGCAGATAACCGCTGCAGGCACATGCACGCCAGAAGAAGTAGATCAGGTAGCCCACATTGTAAGCAGTCAGGTCGTCCACCTCGATCAGCACTTCGGGCACGCCGCCGTCGGTGTGGGCGAGGATGGTACCCTCCATGGCCTTGCGGTTGACAATGCTCATGTTCTGGTTTGCCAGGAAGTTCAGGCCGTCAAAGTTGCCTTCCAGCGGGTCGATGAACAGATCCTGTGCAGGCTTCTTCACGTCCACGATGGTCTCGAACATGGTGCGGGAGCCTTCCTGAATGAACTGACCCATGGAGTGCAGATCGGTGGAGAAGATGCAGCTTGCGGGGAACAGGCCCTTGTTGTCCTTGCCCTCGCTCTCGCCGAACAGCTGCTTGTACCACTCGTTCATCATAGCGAAGCTCGGCTCGTAGGAGATGAGCATTTCAACGCTCTTGCCCTTGCGGTACAGAATATTACGGAGCGCTGCATACTTGTAGCAGTCGTTCTTCCTGAGGTCGCTGTCGGAGTAAGCGGAACGTGCGTCAGCGGCGCCCTTCATCAGCGCGTCGATGTCGCAGCCTGCGCATGCGATGGGGAGGAGTCCAACGGCGGTGAGGACGGAGTAACGTCCGCCTACATCGTCCGGAACAACGAATGTTTCATAGCCCTTCTTGTCGGAAAGCTCCTTGAGGGTGCCCTTTGCCTTGTCGGTGGTGGCGTAAATTCTGCCCTTTGCGCCGTCCTCGCCGTACTTCTCGACCAGCATGTCGCGGAATACGCGGAATGCCAGAGCCGGCTCGGTGGTGGTGCCGGACTTGGAGATGACGTTGATGGAGAAGCGCTTGCCCTTGCACAGGCTGATGATGTTGTTCAGGTAGGTGGGGCTGATGCTGTTGCCGCAGAAGTAGATCTTGAGGCCATTTTCCAGCTCGTTGTGGAACTGGCCCTTGACGGCCTCGATGACAGCGCGTGCGCCCAGATAGCTGCCGCCAATGCCGGCCACCACCAGCACATCGGAATCCTCGCGGATCTTTGCGGCGGCTTCCTTGATGCGGGCGAACTCTTCCTTATCATAATCACGGGGCAGATACATCCAGCCGAGGAAATCATTGCCCGGGCCGGACTTTGCTTCCAGCTGGTTATGGGCAGCTTCCACCTGCGGATAGATGGCTGCATATTCCTCTTCGCTGATAAAGCTGGAGAGGTGTTTTGTGTTCAGTGCGACACTCATTTTATTATAACCTCCAAACGATTTGCCGGGCCTTTGCCCTGCGAGGAAATATCTTGGTATAAGTGTACCGTTCCCTCCGGGCAAAGTCAAGGTCAAAATCCTTGGATTTCATACAATTTTAATAGTGTTTTTTTGTTTCTTCATCCAGAATTGTTCACACAGACAGTTCCACACAGCTTACCGCAGCGCGCTTTTGTACGCTGAAGCGTGCATTCAGCTTTCGCAGCCGGTCAAAGCGTCCCACAACAGGCCGAATGCGGTGCCAAAGTCCATTTTTTCAGCATCGGCAGCGGCGCGCACCTCGTACTCGCCCAGTTGGGTCTCCCCGCTCAGGATGTGCACCGTGCCAACGGTCTGGCCCAGTTGCACCGGTGCTTCCAGCTCCTGCGGCAGATCCAGCTGCGCGGTGAGAGCGGCGGCGCTTTCCTTGGGCATCAGCAGCGTTTCGGGAAGAGCGGTGTAGTCCAGCGGTACGCTTTCCTCTGCACTGCCCTTTACTTTTATAAGGAGAGGCCGGTCCTCCATGGCGGGCAGCGGCACGGCGGCGTAGGCCGCAAAGCCGTAGTCCAGCAGGGTGGTGGCCGCTGTGAACCGCTCCGAGCTGGAGAGCGACCCCAGCACCACGGCGATGAGGTCCAGCCCGTCGCGGGTGGCGCTGGCGCTGATGCACACGCCCGCGCCGCTGGTGGTGCCGGTTTTCAGGCCGGTGATGCCGTTGTAGCGCTTGAGCAGCTTGTTGGTGTTCACCAGCTGGGTGGCACCGCCGCGCAGGGTGTCCGTCCAGATGCCGGTATAGTGCAGCACCTCCGGGCAGGTGTTCAAAATCTCGCGGCTCATGATGGCAACATCGTGGGCGGTGGAAAGATGCCCTTCGGTGTCCAGCCCGCAGGCATTGTGGAAGGTGGTGTTCACCATGCCCAGTTCTGCGGCGCGGGCGTTCATCATCTGCACAAATCCCGGCTCGCTGCCGCCCACCAGCTCTGCCACAGCCACAGCGGCATCATTGGCAGAGGACACACAAATGGCTTTGATCATCTCGTCCAGCGTGAACTGCTCCCCCGGCTCCAGCCAGATCTGACTGCCGCCCATGTGGTAGGCGTGTTCACTTACCGGCACCAGCGTGTCCATGGCAATGCGGCCGTCGTGCACGGCTTCAAAGGTGAGCAGCAGGGTCATTACCTTGGTAATGGATGCAATGGGCATCTGCTGGTCGGCGTTCTTTTCATATAATATAGTGCCCGTCTGCTGATCGATCAGGCAGGCGGCGCGGCAGGGCAGCTCCAAGGCAGGCTGTGCCGCCGCGGGCTGCACCGGCTGGGTCTGGTCTGCAGCCGCCTGCACCGCCGGGTTTTGCTGCCGCAGCCCATTGCCCTGCGCCGTGCCAAAGGCCAGCGCAAACAGCCAGAAGCACACCACCCCTGCACACAAAAGCGCCAAGTTTTTCCGCTCCATTTCGGTCCCTCCCTGCGCAATGTCTCTTGCTGAGAGAGTATGCAGGGGCCTTTTTGTTTAGAATATCCTGCGCCCGCACCGCAGCCTGCATTTTTTATTTTGTCTTTTTCTACAAAAGGGCTTGACTTTTGCCCACCTTATAGTGTAAATTGGAGATGGCCCAAAAAGGCTGTATTGCTTCATTTGTGGAATTATTTTTTAGGAGGATACTATTATGATTCTGTCTCGTCGTTCTTTCCTGAAGATGGCTGGTCTGACCGTTGTTGCTGCTGCAGGTGCTTCCATGTTCACCGGCTGTGGTGCTTTCTCCACCACTCCTATCAAGGTAGTCGCCGCTAAGGATTCTACCAAGGAGTTCCAGGCTGCTGTTGCAGAGCTGAACAAAAAGAAGCTGGTCGTATGGCCTGCTGATGCAAACGGCGCTTATCTGAACAGCTTCCTGATGACCAATCTGGCCGCTAATGGTCTCTCCGGCTTCGCTGTGGAAAAGGCCGAGTATAAGACCGCTAAGGACACAGAGACTGGTAAAGAGTACAAGTATCTGGAAGTCACCGTCAAGTCCACTAAATAATTTTTCTAAAGTTCTCTTTGAGAGACGGGCGTTTGCCCGTCTCTTTTTGTTTTGCCCGCTTTCCAGCAAAAAAGTGCCTGCTGCTGTGCATCCGGTCTTGCGCCGCACCGCCGCTGTGATATATAATAAAGAGCAATGCAAACACCACTCCGTTTTTTGTCGAAAGGATACCCCCTCATGCGAGTTTGTTTTTATACCCTTGGCTGCAAGGTCAACCTGAACGAGACCGGCGCGCTGGAACAGATGTTCCGCGCCAACGGCTTTACCATTGCGCAGGAGAACGAGCCTGCGGATGTTTTTGTGGTGAACAGCTGTACCGTGACCAACTTTGGCGACCAGAAAAGCCGCAAGTGGCTGCGCCGCAAAAAGCGCGAGAACCCCGGCGCGGTCACGGTGCTTACCGGCTGCTACCCGCAGGCTTTCCCGGAGGAAGCCGCCCAGTTCACCGAGGCCGACCTTGTGTGCGGCAACGGCGACCGCAAGGCCATTTTAGATAACGTTCTCAAGCTGCTGGACGGCCATGAGCGCATTGTGGCCATCACGCCCCACCAGCGCGGCGAAAAATTTGAAGAGCTGCCCGTGGAGCGGTTCGAGACTCACACCCGTGCCTTTATCAAGGTAGAGGACGGCTGCAACCGCCAGTGCGCCTACTGCGTCATCCCACGGGCCCGCGGCCCGGTGCGCAGCCGCGACGAAGCCAGCATCCTTGCCGAGCTGCGCCAGCTGGCGGCTTCCGGCTACCGCGAGGTGGTGCTCAGTGCCATCTCCCTGCCCAGCTATGGTCTGGATACCGGCACCAACCTTGTGGAGCTAGTGGAGCACTGTGCTCAGGTGGAGGGCATCCAGCGCATCCGTCTGGGTAGTCTGGACCCGGATATGCTCACGCCGGAGTTCATCACCCGCCTTGCCGCCGTGGAAAAGCTCTGCCCGCAGTTCCACCTGAGCCTGCAGAGCGGCTGCACTGCCACCCTGCGCCGGATGCGCCGCGTTTACACTGCCGAGCAGTATGCACAGGTGGTGGACCAGCTGCGCGCCGCCTACGGGGAGCGCCCGGTCAGCTTTACCACCGACTGCATCTGCGGCTTTCCCGGCGAGACGCAGGCCGATTTTGAAGAGAGCTGCGAATTTTTGAAAAAGATCGGCTTTCTCAAGGTACATGTGTTCCCCTACTCCCGCCGCAGCGGCACCCCGGCCTACGATTTTCCGGAGCAGGTGCACGAGCGGGAAAAGCAGGAGCGCAGCCGCGTGATGAACGGCATTGCCGAGGAGGTACGCCGCGAAGTGCTGGCCGCCTATGTGGGCACCGAGGACGATGTGCTGCTGGAGACCCCGCTTTCCGGCACGCTGTTCACCGGCTACACCCGGCTGTACATTCCGGTGGTGGTGTCCGCCCCCGGCCACGAAAGCGGTCAGATCGTGCACGTAACGCTTGGCGAGTACGACGGCGAGCGTGTGCGTGCAGCACTTTGCTGAGTTTACGCGCTTAAAACTGTTGATTCTGTACACGAGGACGAATACAACAAATTTTTAACAAATTTTGCGTTTTATCCCTTTTCATCCGGCACGCTTTATGCTAAAATGAAAGTGGATCATCCCGGGCACAGCGCTGTTTGCAGCAGTGCGTTACCAATGTGCCCTGTAACGCGCCCGCCCTGCGCGGCAGAACGCTGTCGGCAGCCGGGTGCAGCCCGTTTGTTTTTAGCAAAGCAAGGAGAGAATTGGAATGAGTTTCAGAGGAATCAATACCACGGTCATCCAGATCCGCCGTCAGGTGTTCACCGAGGTGGCACGCATGGCTTACGCCAACGTCAAGGGCGAGCAGGCCAACCACCTGATGCGCAAGATCCCCTACACCATCATCCCCGGCGAGGAAGGCAAGCTGCGCAAGGACATCTTCCTGGAGCGCGCCATCGTTGAGGAGCGCGTGCGTCTGGCCATGGGCCTGCCCAC